>JAAUXU010093672.1_pt1 | contig 51413 bp, 45 predicted proteins | sample 7278151 | NCBI WGS metagenome assembly JAAUXU01 (sample SAMN14350113, study PRJNA611818) | marine sediment metagenome | isolation source: surface marine sediment (1.8m) | place: French Polynesia: Moorea | collected 2018-08
CTCTCTCAACAGTGAACACACCTCCTCACTACAAGAGTATCCTTTTATCCCCTCCCCAGGGTGAGGAAGAAGCGCGGCCTCGTCTCCATAGCAAGATGAGGTCTCTTCGGCACAATTTTCGCCCAACTCCAAGTCCTAACTTCATTTGTGTCCACGATTGGTGACCAAATAATGGTGAATCGTCTGTTCCGTCAGCGGAGAAACGACAGAGCTCTGGTACTTTATTTGTGTCGACTGACTTTCGACTCGACCTGCGCTGATGCCCGCATGTATTTGTAGGCATCGCAGATTGGTTGACATCTTTTCTAGAGAAAGCATTCTTCGATGGGGAGAGAAATTGCTCTGGGTTGCACACGGAGTGGCTGAAGGCGCGGTTGCACTGGCGCACTCAGCACGTGGAAGACTTGGACCAAGTGTGGCAGTGCAAAGCCGTCCCTTCGCTCTATCCGAAAGTACGTAGTCGGTCGATACATACGAAAGCGTCTGCGTCCGCGCGCAGTTTGGATAACTTTCCGCTGGAGAGGAGAAATGTTGATTTTTGTCTCTAACGAAAACGTCCTTCAAGAACATCCGCTTTAATGGCGAATAAGTTCGCCACGAGGACAGGAGGGAGAAACGTTTTGGCACTTATTTGTCCATGCGAGTACCATTTATCAAGGCCGCTCGCTGCAAAAGACCTTTTCTCCCTCCATTTGGCGGCCTCGCAGGTGGCAAATTAATTGCTTTGTGGTGCGCTGCACAGCAAATGGAAGAGGAAGGTGCAGAAAACGACCTCGCTGCCGTGCTCAGCGACAGGACTTTCCAACCGGAGAGGGTGGCGGAGGTGTCGTCGACGCTCAGGAGGCTCCAGTGGAGTTGAGAGGTGGAGGAGACTCCTTTTCAGCCAACCTGTTGTCGTCACAGCTGTTTGTATTCTCTCCCTCTGACCAAATTTTCTACCGTGCCTGTCGTTGTTGATATTTCACTGAATCCCACTTTTATAGCGTCAAAACTTTGGTGGTTTCAAAGGGGGAAATATTTCAAGGAAGAGATGCCTTTAGACTGGTCACGCAGCGTGCTTCAAAGTGAATTTGTTATGGCAACGGGATTGGTTAGGCGCTGTTTCCGACACCTGCCACAAACGACACTATCATAGTTTATGCCTAAGGACTTGCTTGGCGTTATAGCACCCACTGGGCCTGCTGCTGACTGGGGAGTCAACTCTGAAGTGAAAGAGCTTTAAAAAGCAATTTTTCATTAAGATGCCAATTTTGGGTAAAAGCCATTCAGTCATTTCTCGCCCAAAGACTTTTTTTCCCTGGTTAACTTTTGACTCTTCTGCTCATACCATTTTTCTTGCGCCCACGTGGCAGAATGACCCAACCAGACCAAATCTAGCGTACCCGCACTAAGTATGATCGAATTTCACCAAATCTGACCAAGTCTGACACCAGCTAGGCTAATAAGCTGGAGAGACACACTTCCTTTGTACATGATAGTTGAGTGGGCACCCCGAAAAGAGGGCCCCATGCCGATACCATAGCAGAAATGCCTTAAAAGGCCCAGGGTTTCTTTAAAGAATTGTTTTGCTTTGGAATGATGTATTTCTCTTGAAATGTGTGTTCGAACGCCCTCGTGGTCTGAAAAGTGTTCAACATATTCCATGTACAACTTCAATTTATCTCATTTTTGTCACCTTATTCTTATTATCTAACCGTTATTTCTTTAAAAAAAACCACTTCTAATCTTGAGAAAAACCCTTGATTGGTCCCAAAGTTTCACTTGAAAATCTCGTCACTGCTTCTGACTGCGTCATTTGTGATGCAATTTGTGCAAAGGCTACTTCGCCGACGCAGCAGCAAACGCCGAATCCGCGCTGGGGATAACTTCACGACCGCATTTTTAGGGAACATCTCCTAGAGCAATGGTAAAGCCTCAGTTAGTCGGGCAAACTGTGAATTTCACTCGAAATTTCTTAAAGACAGCACGAACTTTTTTGAGACGTGTGAAGGGGGCCTAAAAAGGCACTGGTGGTCAAGGTGTCATCCGGTAGGGTTCTCAGGTCAATAATGAACTGTTGGTACTGGCAGATGAGCAAAGACTGACTTGTGAGCACATCCGCAAGGTTTGTTTGCACTTGAGGGCTCAACAACTTGGCGTCTCCTGGCAGCGCCTGAACTTCATCTGGTCGGAGTCCGAGGCTCTGACAAGTGCTGAACGTGCGCCATCCAATTGGGACGTGAAGACGTGGCGGAAGTTGCTCAAATAGGAGCTTCTCACGGCTGTTTTTCAACTGAAAGTGGTGCAAAGCCAGAGGCTGCTTTGTTCTTACGCCGTGACAGAGACTTGCTCAACAGTTCTGGCCAGGGTTGCCAAGTTGCAAATATTTGTTTTCTCAAAATTGTGCACAATAACTTGAAACTCTTTGGCAGATTGTCTCGTGACTCGTATGCTCTGGCATGCTCTTGAGATCAGTTGGCCATGTTGTCCTGGCCACAGCTGGGTTTTGGCTGACATAACTCAATGATTTTTAAGGTAATTCTTCGAAAAGCTATTGAAAGCCGCCATGTATCTTTTCGGCGCGGCTCATCCGCCAGGGCGGCTGAGAGGAGCCTAATATAGAAATACTGGAGTATTCATAATCAGTATGTTCGACAGCTGACTGGATTACAAAACCAACCTGCGGCTTGGGTAAACAACTGCTTTAAATTAGTGTGGCTTATCTCCAACAAAGGCCTATCTTCAAGGGAGGCCCATCCTTAAGGGAGGCTTACAATAGCGACTTTCGGTAACTGCACTGACCGGCTCCGTCAGCAGTCAATCACTTAACAGGCTAACAGAAATCAGCCCTAACACGCAGTGCAAGCATCTCTATGAGATTGCGTCGTAGTAGCCGCGACTTATCAATATCTGCATTCAACATTCAACTGCGTCACCCGCCCTAAAGACAGCGCTTTAAAGCTCAAAACATCCTCAGATCTCAAGTCTTTCCTGTCATAACATTTGCGACGCTCTCTGTTGCTTAAGACCCGGGGTGCCTCCTGGGCCCTGTGACCAGAAATGGCTATGAAACGGCCAAATATGAAAGAAATATGCTAATCTTGCAAAACTGCGTGATTTTGTGGCTGGACACAGCGCTCCAGCCGTGCATAAGAGGCAGCACGTGCAACCCTGGCCGTGAGTGGCTGTCCCCTCTCACCTTGTAGATGTACTGCCATCCGTGCAGGCTGGTGCTCTCGCAGTACGTGCGGAAGGAGACGTCGTAGGGATCGCCCACATCTCGGGCTCCACCATCTGAATAACAAGAAGGCATCTCCCAACACCGCTTTCTCTTCGTAGCTCTGTGTCTGTTTCAGGGACTCGATTAGTTTGCCCTGAGAACTTTTTAGACACTGGCATGAAAAGATCTTGTTTGTCTCATGGCCTCGGGAATACTTTTTATAGTTTAAACACACATTTATATGTACATTAGGCTAGGTCTATTTTTTTATCCCTTGCAGGGTCCTAGATTTGTTGCAAGAATTCACTTGAAGACCTTCTAATCACATGGAATGAAAAAATGATGACTTTTCGGGTCCCCCCTCTGCCATCAAAGTTTTTGAGGCACAGTACATAAGGATGTTAGATCAACATTACAAATCTGACCTGGACCTACTCAGCTACTTTCTGGATGCAGAACTGAAGCACTGTAGTCAAATGAAACTAAAAGCAAGACAACTTTGTCACAGGGCTGTCAAAATCTGAGCCCCTTGCTATGTTCTATGTAACTTATGTAGAAAAACCTTATTGCCATGGAAGGGGGGTCAAACAATTTCTCTTTGATAACCATTTGACTACATTTTCACCATTTGTCATTGAATACCAAACCACAGATGCACTCAGTCAAATTTCAAAATTTTCAACTATTGACCCATCCTATATATATATCAGGCAAAGTTAAAATGGGGTCAATTTCAGACTTCGACCGAGTGCACTTGGGCTTTCTTACCAATGGTCAAATGATGAAGAGGACGACGTCAAGCGCTTTTTTGGACAAAAGTCAATTTGAACTCCGCTCCATGGCAGTTCAAGTTTTCCTTTATAAGGCAAGGACACAATGAGCTTTTCAAACTTTTAAGGGTTTGGGGCAAGCACATAAATTCCATTTTTCCAATTTCATTGGTGCACAGTGCTTTCATACGGCATCTTGAACTTCACAAAGTTTCCCCACTTCATAATTTAGGTTGTTAACACAATATCCTTCACTACGAGAGCACAACGTTAAATGCTTCGGGACAAAGCCATAAACCCACTCTTATCACTTTTATTCGGCTACAAAGCCTAAATAGCATCTGGAAGCAAAATTGGCATGTCCACGGGGAATTCCAATTTTTGACATAGCCTGGAAGATCAATTTTTTAATCTTTGTGGCCTGACTTAATTGTTGCAAGGTTCCATTTAAAGGCATTCTGCTCAAATGGGATGAAGAAATAATCAGTCTTGAGTGCCCCTCTTGTCTTGCTGCACTGACTTCCAAAGCTCGTTTTTTATACAATACACTAAAGTTGTAGTACTGGAGGCCATAGAAACTGTCGAACGAGTAGGGAGTGAAAACAATATGAGTCTTCTTTAATTGGGCCTTGGGTAACAAGCACAAGATGCACTTGTTCCAAGCCCAAATTCCCACCAGCCCAAATTTGCACCAGTTCCCAAAATTTCATTTTTTGACCTAGCCTAATATAGAGAGAGGGGTTTTTACTCGCTTTGGTGAGTAATATCCCCCAATAAGAAAGAACTGACGATACTTTTTCACCGGTCGACTTTCATCTTAAGACTTTTTTTGCCTCGAGAAGGTCCATAAGTTGTTTCTACGTGTTGGGAACAATTTCGAAAAGCTCCAGGAACACTGAAGAGACTCAGTAAACAATGAGTGTGACACTTTTCATCCGAGGACTCCCTTTCAGCTGCTCATGCAGGGTCTGTAAGGCAAAGTTGCACACAGGAGACGTCCGATTCTTGGCATTCGGTCACACAATAAAGATCGCACAACGATTTCTTTTTTCCTTCACCGTGCAAAGATGTTTTTCTTCCGGACCAGATATTGTCTTGAGTTGAGCTGAGGTCAACGTTAAAGAGCTTGTGATGATCAATCTCCGTCTCCTCCCAGGCGTTGACTGTCTTTAAGTCAGAAAGTGACAACGCCGTTGTCTCATTTTTGCACCCCTCTCGTGTGAAGCCTTTGAAGAAAAGCCTCTTTATGGTCTTGATGACCATGAAGAGCGACGACTTTCTCTCCTCGCTTCTCGCAATTGTGTACACAAGCACGAGCGCAAACGGTGACTGAAGAAGGATGGAAGCAGAGAGGAGTCTTCTGCTCGCTCACGAAAGCTCGACGCGCACAAGCACACAGAGAGCGTCCGACGTGGACATCCTCGCCAAGTGGGCCTCGGACGGCCGCGAGCGTCTCGAGGAGTGGAATATTTGTTGTCGTTTCCAAGCCAAGTCAGGTTCAGGCACGGTCAAAGCTGCTCCGGCACTCGAACAAGAAGGGTGTTAACATTGGGGGGGGGGGGGGGGGAGGTTTGATCCTCCTCAGGAGACGCAACAAGCGTGGACGTATGAGGTTCCCGATTCGAGGACGTTTCGAGGTTGTCCGTGTTGTGGACGCGTCGAGGACGACAAGTCCGTCTCGGGTTTGGGACTTGAGCAGGGACAGAAAGGCGCCATGATAAATTCCGTCAGGTCAGGTTACACCGGGAAACCCCAAACAACTACTGACAGGGGAAGGCCTGAGGTCTACAGTGTATAGACATTTGTCTCGGACCGGAACAATCTGCCTGCAACTACAGGGACTGGCGGACGACGGAGACGTTGCCCCGAGTGGAGGACGGCCTTCCTGCACAAGACATCCCCGGATTGCCGTGGGTGACGTTGGGCAGTCACGGAGAACTCTGCATTGTTTGCTGTGGTGCTGACTTGTATAACTTGCTCACTCCTTCAGTGTCTCTCTACCCAGACAGCATTGTTGGGTACTTTGACACTTGGTGACTGATCATGAGCCACAGTGAATCACGGCCTGGTTCTTTGTAGCGTGGCTCTCCTTATTTGAAACTCTGGTCTCTCTGCTCTTTGTGCTGGTGTGGATGGGGAGAGGAGGATGTGAGCACTGCTGTCATGAAGAAATATGAACGATCTCAGCTGCTAATAACACAAAAAGGGAAGAAAGAGAGCAGCTCGAGTGGTTCTTGATCGCCAATGCAATTTGTGTTAGAAGTTGCTGCTCCATCTCGGGATCCTGTTGTCGATGGCCATGAATCAGTGTCAGAGAAAATGCACCAATATCCATAGGAGGAAAGGCCCAGACGTACAGTGGAGGCCAATCCGTTAAATACGATCTCAACTTTTGTACAATACAGTCAACCCTCGGTACATTGACGTCGTATGTACTGAGTACTCTTTGCAACTGACAACCATTTATTTCTTAAGAATAGGGTGGAGAACTTCGATGTAGTAAAGTCATTCCTAGGGCAAAGGCTGCTGACCATTCTGGGCAACCTTCAAGACCATAGACGATTTTTTTCCACGATTTTCTTCAGCGTGCAGTGCAACTCTCGTCTCGCAGCCACCACGTGGAAATTAATTTTCATTTTCTGAATGTCGTCGTACTTCACGTTTGAGACAGAACTTTACATTCATGGTTCATTAGCAAATTAACTTTTCGTGAAGGAGTTTGTGCTGATCATGCCATTACAGACAGACATGGGCACTTTAGAAGTTTTATTATCGAATAAATATACTTTGAAACCTTAAAAGTAGACCCAACTTCGTACACTGGACCCCACTTGGGTCTCTTACTCGAGAATTTCTCGTCTTGAAGTCTTAAGAATCAGAACCCTTTCTTTTGTCCCGGGTCAAATGCAATACAACTCCGATTTAGTCAAGTGGGCGATTTAGTCAGGGGGGACACAGAAAAATGGACTAAATTGGAGGTGATCTAAATGGACACTGAGCACACTTCTAGTTGCATCCAACATGAAACTATCGCATTTTCAGACAGTTTCATTGCATTCTTCCAGTCTCGACTGCATATTGAAAGAAATCGGTGACCCTTGACTGTTTCCTGCCTTGTGAAACCTTTCTGATGGAATGTCCAAAAAGGAAGCATATGCATCCTCTGAGAAATCCCTCCAGACCCCTGACAGAACTTGTGGACTTTTTCCAAGGCGTCCAGGCAATCGACATTCCTTTTGTTTGCATCAACTGACGAGTTTTTTTTATGCTTTCCCCCAAGTTGGAAAATTGACTAAATCAGAGGTTTACCTGATTGGTTTGTCCCGTTTTCATTTTGAGTCACACATGATGTTCAGTCACAGGACTGCAGGACCAGAAGGCAGGACCAGTCCTGTGACTGAACGAGATCGTGACTCACGCATATTGTGACTGAAGGAAGCTGTGACACGGTAAAGCCATGTCCAATGAGGGTGTGACTGAAAAGGCTTTGGCTGAGAAGGCTATGACTGAAAAAGACCCTGGCAAAGACGGGACCAACCTCCTGATGGTCAACTTGAGGAAGTTTTATTGAGTAAACAATTATCTTAAAATCACACGGTAACAATAAAAATCCGGCTCCGGCTCGGTTTGACCCATCCAAAATTGGACTCCATCCCGCTTCCCTTCAATGCCAACACTGACTTAACCGGCCAGAGCCTTTGCTGAGCTGCACAGCGCTGCCAGATGGCCGTTTTCGCAGTCAGATGGACGTGTTACTGGCTGTTACGGGCATGGATTGGCCCAAGGTTGTTTTTTGGATTTATGCAGTTCGGCCAATTCTCGCCTAGCCCCCTTATTTAGTGCTTGGCCGAGTTTGAACGCTCTTTTTTTTTAGCAATTTGGCGGGCTTTTTACATTAAATGTGGCCATTTGGTCGTCGACTTTCTGGCAGCGGAGCCGAGTAAGTTCTGAGGCGTTCTAAAAAAATCAGATTTGCTATGCGTCTCGTCCCACCTCGATCCTCCATTCATAATACTTACAACTCGATTGGCGTCCCGACTCCCACCTGGCCCCACTGTAGCTCTGGCATTGAACAACACGCGTGTCACTATCAAGTTGGTGTGCGCTCTGCGTGTCACACGAGGTAAGCTGCTGGTAAGAGCCAAATCCCCAACTGTCCAATCTCTTTTCGGTTCAACGACATTCCGACGCAAACTGTTCCGACACGACATTTCCCGACAAAAACTTTCCGACACGTATCTTCTGGAAATCTCTGGCTGGAAAAAAAAGGTTAACCACTTACTTACCTTCACACCACTGACCCGTCAGGCCAGCCAGAACTGCCACCAGGTTGGAAGCTGCTGTGATTATGTTGCAATGACAATTCCAAGTTAACCTAACTTAACCTCGTGCAACCCAACCCTCAGTCCACCCAACCGTAGCTCAACTTACCGCTCGTGATGCCTCGTATGCAAGTGGAGGCTGCAGATCATGCGTCGCATAGTTCGGAGTCGAGTCGTCTCTCTCTCGAGCTCTCACGTCTGGAAGCGCTGCTTGCGCGGGCACAAAATTGCTGTCCTACTGCGCGAGGGACGCGCACGCGTCACCGAGGATCACTGTGCACACGCACACGTGAGGAACGGTGCAAATGGACTCGGAGAGGACGGGGAAATCCTCTTAAACGCAACTCGTCACCTGAAACAATAAAATGACGTTTATCGATCGCTTGCGCTTATTGGACGTCGATGCTGTTTATGCAACAGGAGCCTCATTTCCAGTAGACTCGCGGTGTCCATGCAATATTCGGGACCGAATTTGTGAAGAAAAATCTTCCGCCAACTGTGTCCGTGGGGCGCGATTTGGCGCCATCTAGCGGTCGAGGCTGTTCAAGAGTGCGATTTTTGCTCACCACTTTTGTCGTGGACAGCAGTAATCGAATCGTCCACCCAAGTTGTTCGCAACTTCTCCTAGTGTTGCACCGACTGGAAGATACAATTGAGGACTGCATTGCAATGCAATGAGAGAGCCATTTTTCGCCCCCAAAGCTGAAGAAATTGCACATTGCACGTGCGAACTGCGATTGCAGTCACCAAGAGCCGTCATTGCATTCTCTTTGAACCTAAGAGTGTCCCCCGTCCGTCCCTGGGTCCCACAATACTGTGCTACAACAGTTTTAATTCATTCATACATTGGGCGGACACAAGATAAATTCGGAGGGCGCCGCTTAAAATTTATTCACCAGCGTCCAATGGTAGGAAAGAACAACCAGAGTGAAAGTTTTGTTGACTTCCTGTTGGTGCAGCAATTAAGGAAGAAGTAGGAAAGCTCCCCTGGGAATGAGGGCCTCTCACCAGGGCATTTGTGTGTCAACTACTTACAAGTAACGACGTAACTGTCATTACAGACAATCAATACATTTAATTACACAAGTAGTTGCCATCGAAAGTCGTGGAAGCGACGAATTGGCAAGAAACGTTACTGTTGTGCGCAAAAGACAAGTACAAAGCAGAGTGTTGACGGTCTGAGATCAGTTGTCCTTAAGATCACGATCACGTTTTCATAATGTGAGCTACCCTAACCATTTTTCAAAGCTATGACCGTTGAACTCAGGCCAGACTTTGTGAGCGTAATAACTCAACTTCTAACTTTTCTGCACGTAAAAAGGACATTTCCAAGGACAAATTAAATTGATGTAAAATCCGTCCACTCTGCTGAGAAAAATGTCGAAAGTTCGCTAAAGGCAATGGAAATTATGGAAATTAGGTATTCAAATTTCAACTTGTCTTTTTTTGAAAGTGCTCTTACTGTCTCGGGGATGGTCTGATCCTGAACTGAACAGGATCGTCAGTACTATTGCGAGTTGTAAGGCGATCTGGGACCACTTTGTGAGGCCACTGTGATCTTGGTCTGGCCTCAGATCAAAACTTTGACGATCCGTCAACAGTGGTACAATGCGACACAGTATGAGACGCAACTCATCCCAAGTGTAAATGCCAGCCGCGAGTCCCATGAGCTGTTGCGGGCTTTCAGCTCCTACAGACATGACAAAAGTGCTCGACGACTTATGGGACACCCAGTAGAGCCACGTGAGAAGGTGCCAGCCAAGAAATGTAACAAGTATGAAATGTGAGGCTCCTCATTTACATGCAGCCTACACTTGGTGAAGCAATGAACTGCGCAACCTTGATGTAACCAATAGAAGAAATTTTCTGTCACAGCAAGAACTTTTCCTACCTACATCAAACCTTTTGACGCGAAATTTCTGCTTTATCGTCCTGTCTTATTTACTGGGAGTAGAAAATATGAAACTTGCTCATACTCTCACAAACACTTTATAGTCTGGAAAGGCGGAACATAAAGTCAGGATAAGCGGAACATAAAGTAAAGCAAGCTCCGTAGGACTGTACAACTGAGTATTTTCCACGGGAATTTTTGCGAAAAGCAACTATTTGGCATCAAATTGCGAACTGCAAAAATCCTCGGGCATGCCCAGCCTCTCCCCTTCCATGGCTCTTCTTTGGACCTTGTCCATCGCTTCCGGGGTGTTGAGATACAAGGTCTCGCCATGGATCCGTGCCAAATATCCTGATGGCAGCTATGTTTGGCGGCAAGGCAGTGCACATCCCCACACAACTGTCAGAGTCCAGGAGCTCCTGGAGATCAACTATGCCAGTTTTTGGCGCTGAGACTTGACCCCCCCCCCTGCTCTCCTGATCTAAATCCTTCCGACTTCTACTCGTGGAGTGCCATTGAGAAGTCCAATCACGTCCACGGCAACAACCTCAACTTGGTGACGGCTGCCGTCAGCATGGCATGGAGTGACATTGACTGGAAGGCCTGCTCAAAGTTCAGGCTCATCTTGGAGACAGTGGTTGAGGCACAACGGAAACACATTGAGGTCAAGAAATAGTACTTTGTAATTAATTAGTGCACAACATTTCAAGTGATCATTTGAAGAAATGAAAGAGTTGTCACGACGCTGCTCTTTGCATTCAAGTTTTCCAAATCATTCCCAGTCACGTCCATATATTTCAGGCTTTGAGGAGACTTTGTTTTTGACGTTCCATAACTCCAGACATCCGCAGTTGCACCGCGCAACAGTAGCGAGCAGCCTTTGAACATGAGAGTCAAGCTCGGCCTCAGCGTCAACGCTGGGCATCTGGATCAATGACTCACAGTATCTTCGTGGGGGGAATGTAAACCTAATAAAATTTGATTACCTCTCGACATTTTTTATGTATATTCAAGCCGAAGTTCGGCTTTGCTGGGGAGAAATCTACAAAGAAAGCCATATATATCTTGCTTGTCTTTCGCCTCGTCCATGTGCTTTGCGCCGTCCATGCGCTCCATCTCGTCTACGCCAATCGGCACCCCGATCCATTTTGTTCTTTCAATTGAGACTCCGGACGCACCTCACCCGCCAGACATCAGTGGGCACAATGGCCACAGGGCCTTGGTCACTGTTCTTGATGCAGTTCATGATGTCCTGAGGGAACTGATTTTTTGGTTTATTCGACAACCATCCAAGCGAGAATGCCATCAAGTTTCAAGAGTCTTCTCCTAACAGGTATACAACAACCAACAAGAGCTTTTATAAATGCATTGGAGGTCGAAGTTTCACAGCCCCCTAATCCTGACCGAAGAGTGAGGATGAACTCACACTACAAGGAGACACTCAGTATTAACTTTCTTGCAGCACGTGCTCTATCAGGTGAAAGCACTTTTACCTCTCAAGGCTTTGGTGTCTGGACGACAGATACAGAGATCACCCCCAGAAGTGGCTTTATTGATGTCACAGAAGATGATGCCATCCTAGCAGATAAGGGGTTCCCCAACATTAAGGCAAGCCTGACAGAAGCTGGTAGGATATTGATTATGCCTCCATTCAAAAGAGGCCACAAGCAGTTCCGACATTCAACAAAGAAAAATGGAGACGAGTACAACTGCCAGTGTTCCCATTCGTGTTGAATGTGGCATTGGGTGCATTAAACGATTTGGAGTCCTCCCCTTTGTTCACTATGAAATGATGGAGCATTCAGATGAGACTCTTATGCATTGCACATCACTTCTGCCCTATGTAGCTGCCAAAATCACTTAAAAAAGCAAAGCTAAGAAGGGCTTTTCTTATCACAAAAAATTGTTGTTTGGTAGTGATACCTGAATTGGAGAAGTTGCAAGAAAAATCGCGTAACGTTTTGTTTACCAGCCAGAGGCCCAATGTTCACTAATTTTCGAATGCGCAAAATGGCCATTGCACATGACCGCCACGGAGTGGGCCGCGTCCATGCACGTCCAGTCGTCTACGCTGCTCGTCAGGACGTCCACCTCGGTCAAGATTTCCTCAGACTCAGGGCCTCATTGTTTTGCAGTCCCTGCACCCTCCAGACGATGATGCTGCAGTTTGATTGCCTTCACACTATGTCTTCTTGCACGTTCATCGTACGTTGCCCAACTGTATACAAAATGCAGTGACCCAGCATGATAGGCCTCCGTATTTGGGCCTCCAGGCCTATCAGGCTTGGTCACTGCATTCCATTGGTCTCACATGAAAGGAGGAAACTTCGAAAGGTTTTCTTTGGATGTGTGAAGTGATCGAACACCTGGCAGAAGAGCCATTAAGTGATAGAAAAAGGAGAGAGACCGGATTTTTAGCCCACATTAGCACCTTTTGAGCCAGCCAAATCGTGGTTTCAATCGTTGTATACGTCGTTGGTATATCCTACTAAGGTCTGCTCAATTATGACAACGCCACTGTTTTTCCACGCTCTTGGCATGAGGTCTCACCTACGCACTAAGTGTGCCTAAGTGTATTCAAAAGCTACATTGAGTGAAAGAAGAAGACGTACGGCCTACAGGAGACTTCAACTGAAGTGGACAGGAGTGGAAGCCGACCAATTATCACTCATTTACTTGAAACATACATTTAATGAGCAAGTGGTATGCAGAATGTTGTTTGTATCATTGAAAACCTGCCAAAAGTTGAAAAAACTGCAGGTCTGTGTCCCCTTGACCTGGAGGTGGCCTGAGTGACATTGAAAAAGGAGAGTATCTGCTGAGTCACAAAAAAAAGAAAATAGTCCCCAAACTCACTTTAAGTTGGAACTGATTCCGAACAAGTTGTGCTTTACAACTTTCTCGTACTTGTAACTCAGAAAAGATGCAAGGAAATTTATAACTGCACTCGCAAATTTGACGCTTGCACAAGCACTTCTGATCCTTTCCCTACTTGAGTACAACGTGGTTGGCACCTTAGTTGTATCAGGTCGCTGGACTGGCGAAAGACTTGATACAATTTGTGACTTTAGGAGTTTCAACCGACCATCAGCGATCCAGCTGTCAGCGTTCACTATCCGAGGGAAAGTTGAGGCGATGATGTCATTGCCATCACCATGCGTCTGTCTAGCCAAGCCATTCAATGATTCGGAAGTTTCCGAGTCCTACGAGTCGGACGAAGATCGAACAGTAGCGTCTTGCGGTGAGAACTGCATAACGAGCGGGTGAGAGTGCCAAGACTGAGGAATCAGTCACTGATGAGCTTGCCATCTGGCGAAGGCAGCGAAGGTGAGCGCCAACTGAATCAGGCCAAGAAGTGTCACCATTCGACGCCATCAAGGTCAATGGCCCTTGGGAGGACAGCCGCTGCGCGGACTGCGCCCCGACCTACCCCGTCTTCAACCTGACAGAGCCCCTGGCCGCCACCGCCGCCTCTGCCGGCTGCCTCCAGATCCTTGGTGCCACGTCAGTCCGACTGGCTAGGACGAGAAGTCGGCCGCCGACCCTGATTCGCCCCGAACCCTTGAAAGCGAAGGCCTGCTCAAGCGTCTGCCCGAAGAACAAAGAGACCGTCTGTAGAGATGAGTAAACCTCGGAATTTGGGAAAAGACACAAAGATTTAAAAAATGTAAAAATGGCCTGTTGGGCTCAACAACTTGGCAAGAAACACTGGACAATCACGGAACAAAAAAGTGCAGCCGGTGACGAAATTGTTCGGAGTTCTGAAGATCTTCGTCAATAAGAGAGCAGAGACCGGTGGAAAGTCAAACCCAATTCTGTCGTGCTAAAAATCTTCACCTAGAATTCCGAGACTCTGCCCTAATGCATCACGCGATGAAATGAACTGAAGAAGAAGATTGCTGTAGGAACAGCTCATTTTTCTTCTACCGTCCCACATGGCCAAGATCCTGCGCAAGAAGTGCAGGGGTTCCCAACCAATGTTAAAAGGCTGAAGAGTCAAGGATGCACACGTTTCACGCTGGCACGATATCTCTGATGTTCAGCTCGTCAGCTCATTGGGTAAAGCAAGAGTCATCAACTCACGACTCATTTGGCTCGTATAAAAGCTGGGCTCGCTCTCCTTGTGTACAATGCCAGACGAGAAAAAAATCACATTTCTTGGGTTGCCACAATCTCGACAGCTTCAACGTTCACCCTTCTTCTGGTCATTCGTCCATTCTTATAAAAGTAACCTTTTAAGGCGGTTTTAGACGGGGCTACAAAGTTGTCGCTGTGTTCGAGATGTTGTTGCCTTGGACACATTCCTGCGACATTTGACAGGGAACTGTGACTGAGGCACATTTCCAACTTTGTACCCCAGTCTGAAACCGCCCTTAACGTAGCGAAGCTGTTCTATCGGACTGATTCCTGACGAGAAAGTCCTGACATCCAATGATCCCAACACCCGTTCAGCAGTGCATGACGTCCGCACACACCTGAAACTTGGCCCAGTTGTCCGCGCACATGAGCTCCACGGTTCTGTCGTAATAGAACGCGGCCACCAACCGATCGTAGGCGTCCACGCAACCAATCGGCGAACCATCTGGGCGGCAAAAAAAACGAGCGTTTGAGACCAATGACAGGACCAAATGTAGTACATCAACTAGACAACTTGGTACTAACTATTAGGCTAGTTCAAAAAGGAGGGTTCTTTTTGGAAAATGACATCTTTTGGTCTGGGCTTTTGGCCTTTGCCCAAACTATTAAGATTTTACTAAAACCAGTTTTTCTCAAGGACAATTTATTATCTCCTCTTTCAACTCAAAGTTTATTGACATACTGTGTTTAGTAAGTGCACTTAGTAGTTTAGTTAGTATTTTCACCTCTTTTTTCATCCATAACTTGTGACTGGATTACGCTGCAAAGGTGGTATGGAAAGCTAAGAAGCGCCTCAAAACTTGTTCACCATACAGTCGAGGTTCAATTTCATGGGCTTCAACTTAATTAGCTTCAATTCAATTTGATTTAATGATAAAGTTTGATTTAACGATATTTCCTCTGCTAACCGATTTTTTGCTACACAGGAAGCTTTAACTTAATGGTGTTTGGAGAAGCCAAGTATTTTGATTCAACAATGTATTTTCCCCAAGAGGGGCAAATTTCTGGGAAAAACATCTGGTCACCCAGTTGACCGGCAAAGAAACCAATGCAAACATAATGTGACAGACATAGAGTGCAGTTTAAGGCCAAAGCGGAGATGCTAAGCTAGGCAAAGAGGAAGATATGGGTGCTGAAGGAGAAAGGTGGCCTACATTGAGGAGTCCATGCCGGCAGGTTCTTCGCAGATCCAAGCGCCAGCATGGCATGGCATCAAACAGTCCACCCTCACTGGCATCCTGAAGAACAAGCACAAGATACTCACTGTCGCCAAGTTCAAGAATGTGTCCTGGGGGAAGGAGCAGGAGCTAGGGGAGAAAAGTCTTCCTCAAGACTCACAGCCGAGGCATGCTACTCGATAGGCCACTCTTGAGAAAACAAACAGAGAAGATGGCAAAAAGCATGTACTTGGACACCAGCCTCAAGTTCACCCATGGATGGCGCTGTGAGGTTCAGGGAGCACTTTGGAGTCAATTTCAAGCAGTCTCATGGAGGGAAGCAAGATGCAGACTTCAAGGCTGTGGAAAAGTGAATCCAGACTGCCTTTCCTGACCTTTTGGCTGAGTACAAACCATAGAGCATATATAACAGTGACAAGGCAAGTATCTAGATACTACTGTGGGATGCAGACCAAGTGGCTCGTCGCTGGTGGAGAATTGTCGATTAGAACAAAGGTAGCAAAAGAGAGGATCTTAGCCCTTGTCGCCACCACCAACATAGATGGATCGGACAAGCCCCAACTCATGGTGGTTGGTAAGAGTGCCAAACAAGAGGATTCCTGGGGAATTTGGATAGTCTTCCAGTCCACTATGAATCCTCATTCAAGACATGGATGACCTTCAAGATCTGGATCAAGTTCAGCAAGGACTGGGATCGCCGACTTCACTGCCAAAGACAAAAGGTACTTCTCTTGGCTGACAATGCTTCCTGGCATCCGTTGGTACCTGATAAGGCTTGAAGCGACTAATTGTTTGGACAATTAATAATTGATTAAAATTTACGTCTGATGACTGATGGTAACCGAGTTATTTAACTTTGCCATGGCTGTGGTGTGAGAAGGGATGTGGCAACCCTGGCAACTGCTCCCCCCTCCCTTGATCTTCGTTCTTTCTGCCTTTTTTTTCACGTCTGCTGACTGTTGTGGCACATGCCTCAGGCGCTCCAGATCAGACATCTGTGTGATCGGAATCGGAAGTGTTAGTTAATTTCATTGGACAGATCTCGATCGGACAGAAAGAAACAAATGTGGTAGAAAGAAAGTTTTCTTTTGACTGACAATAGAAATAATGGTGTCATGACGACGCCTGCGGGCATCTGGGTTGGGAGCAAGGACAAGAGGTCTCAGATACGGAACCACTCGCTGGAGAAGAAATCTGACATCATGGATTAGATGATATGTTTGCCACTGACAGACCATATCGTTAAATCAAAACTCGACGGTATGGTCAAACTTTTGTGTAGAGAACTTTGCTAGAGTGATCCTAAACGTATTGTGGAAAAATGAGTGGTCCTAGAGCAAAAAATGCATGTCAATTTGGGCACAATCTCTGAGCAGCCAAATGAAGTCACGTCACTTTCGCTATCAATTGGTCGGTTTCATTTAGTTTCGCCAAACACGAGGCAATAATCCGACCAAGCCTGTTTTCCGTGACCCGGTTAACGGAAGTCGACTTTACAGTTCTTCCCGCAAGTAATTTAGTGGGGAAGACGTTTCTGTATGAAATTTAATACAGAAAGCCTGACCTCGTCTGTGTGTGTGTTTGTCACAGGCTGTACCGTCCTGTCGCTACTACATAAGTACAGCAGAGGCCTCAATACACAGTTCCTACATCCGCAGTCGTTACATGCTCCCAGTGAAGCTCGTCGAGTCCGCGCTAGTTGTAATTAAGTAAACCATCACGACATGCCCACTACTCAAAAACGTTCCATTTGGGCCCGACTTCGCTACGTCATGTGGTGTGGCACCCCTCCCTGTGGCCACCCTTTTGGGGAAGAATGGGGGGGGGGGACGAAAGAACGGACGAGAAGAGACACCTCCGAATGCCACTTTGGGGGGCATTTAGCGAACCCGGAGGGGGCTGAGTGGGCGTCCCACCCCAGGATCCGGGAACCCGGGAGTCCTTCAGAAATTTTTAGCCAATTTCGTGAAAAAAAAAACACGGAAAATGGTAAAAGAAATGACGGCTTTTTGCATGGCGTCTCTAGGGGTTGCTGTACTTTGAGCTCTCTACCACCAAAATGGGCTTTCACATAGCTGCTCAATGTGCATTTTTAGGCACATATGAGAAGCTGTCATTGCACAGCGGATGCAGACCAGCTTCCCCGCGGAAATTATCCCCACATGCATACCCGAATCCGTGCGTTAGAGCTCCAAATGACCTCTTTTATCCTTAATAACAGTATCAAGACGCCCACAATACTGTTGGTAACCCGTATGCACAGTTCCTTCGAGGATGGCAGCCCATTCCTCCAAGGAGGCCTTCAAGGCATCCTTGCGGCACTTGGCACAGGCTTTGGCCTCAAGGGTGATATTGCGTGATGTCGCTCGCAATAACTTCGAACAAACATCTGGAAATCAGTCACAATGTTCGGACGACATAGGCGCTGTGTGCAGGTACCAAGTCCTGTGGATGATGACTTCGGCATCCGCTGGATAGGTCTCTCGAAACTACGTCAACTGCTGGTCTTCAAGCACGTCCTAGTAAGACTTTTTGTTGTGGTTCAATGGGATGAATATCTTCTTGCCATCGGACATGGCGACTGCTCAAACCGTGACAGACGCCGCCTTCTGCTTCCTCAACACGGTCCGGAACTGGACGGCAAGCTCTCTGCTGTCCTTAATTAGCTCTGCAGTTTAATGCACCTGCTCCAGTGTTTCCGCTGATCAGTTGGGACTTGTCGCTCTTTGCAGTGCGTACAGCAGACAGCAATCCGCCCATGGTCCTGGACTGCAGCCAAGTCTCTCCCTCACAGGACTTTTAGGTCACGCCGGCGAACGTGGCCGCGGGGGCGCAGGTGCTGTGACTTGGACTCGGAGATGAACCATTTGAGCAAGGTACGCGTTTTGGAGCAGCCACCGACATCTTCAATGTCAGCTAGATTTCTTCTTCAGCTCGTCAGGTGCGTCAACAGAGAAGCTCTTGAAGGCGTCGAGGATGAGTCTGTATCCAGTGTACCTACCCATGTTTCCGTCCAAGATGTTCTTGACTGTGTCCTCTAAGAGGTCTCCTTTCGCCCTGTTAGCTTCTCTGAGGCTGTGCATGCTCATGACCCTGCCAGCTGCCATGGCATTGTGTTCTATGGAATCCCACCAATCGGGTGCACCGGGTGGAGTCCAGAGGCAAAGGAGCCCAGTCCCTCCACGGTGGTCACAGACCACCTCTCGCAGCTCAGGATTGGCACGAGGCACTGAAACCGGTCGCATGTAGAACAGACGTTGCAGCATTGCTGGTGCTGCTGAATGGGACAATACGTCCATGTTCGTGGACCTTCACACTTACCGAACTTACAGAAATTCAACTGTCGAGGTGGGTCAAGCCTTTTTTTGGCACACATTTTTTTTCTCTGGACTTTTGACTCAAAAGACTCATCCGTTTATCACTCGTTAGCAATGAGTGCAATCTCTCCCGAATCCGTATTTCTGCAGGTTGAACATGATTGGCTAAGTAATGAGTTGGCTGCAAGCTGAGGTATCCTGCCGAGATAAAACTATAACTTTGCATTACCGGGACGAAAAGTAGGGCTTGTTGTCCCGCATTGGCAAGTGATGTCCCTAGGGCCAGTTTGATTCCCCTCCACTGACGCCACACGAGACCCGGGGGAAATCACTTGCCAAGAAGGGTCAAGAAGCCCCTTTTCGTAGCAGTAATTTCTCATTTGCGCCCAGGTTTCCACTATTTACCTATTTGTACGGAAGAGCTCGAACCCGATCCAGGTGCTGTAGTAGGCCACCTTGCTCTTGTTCGACGCCACAGACGCCAAAATCCATCGAAGGTGAGTTGTCTATTCAAAAAATGTCGAGGGTCATTTCCAGGAAAAAAGTAAGGCATGACGAGACAAAAAAATTGGAGCTGGACAAAAGTGCTACTAATTCTCTCGAAGAGGCTGGCCAGATTGATGAAAAGGGATAAAAGTGAAAATCAGGAGTCAGAGTATAAAGCAATCTGAGCCTTTCGGTTCAATGCTGCCCACCTGTTCCACTCTGTCCACGCGCTCAGTACATTTACGGCATGATTCCCAGGCGATTGTCCAAGTACTCTGTGCTATTATTGCTTAAATCCCTGGGTGGCTGCCTAAGCGCTCCACCCTAAAACTCCCAGGCCTCAGTGCAAGTTGTCTGCACCAATATCCCCTAGGTAGCCAGGTGTCCATGTCCTCTATGCCAATATCCCTCAAGTGGCTGTCCCAGTGCGCTGTGGGAGAATCCCCAGGCGGCTACCTGGTTGCTCCACACTAACATGCCCTGGGTGCACGTCCATTGGACGTTGTCCAACCACTCCCCGCTCATGCCCAGGTGATTGACATCCGCAGTGCGCCAACGTCGAAGCTATAACTTATACAGTTTCATGAATGAAGTAGGCGTAGGGTGCATGCATCAAAAACAGATTTCAGTGACTTTTAGTACTTAGCAATGGATGTATTTGGACGAACTAACATCTGGAGGGGTCCGCTTAAGAATGAGCACCTTGAGCACCTTTGTCTGGACGCCACATTAAATATGGTGGGATTGCAGTTGTTTTTTCCCTCAATTGTTCATTCTTCAGAGGACCACCCTGTAGAGCACATTGTCAAATCTTCTCGATCAGTGTTAGCTCAAGCTCAGCTGGACGAGAGAGCATAACATATGACGCGACATGCTACGATGACATATCTCCTTCATCTGAGCTATCATTGTCGCCGTCCCCGTCATCAGAAGGCTTGTCATCTTGCTGCTTCTCGGACATGAGCATGGTCACCTTCCCGTCTGACTTGTTCCACAAGCCAATCATGTTCAACCTGCAGGAAAACAGATACATGGAGACGTTACACGAAATTAAGACTATTCCCTTTTCTTACAATGGCAAGTACAAATATACAGGGTGCGCAAATATTAGCTGCTGGGAAAAGTACTGTGTCGCTCCACTGTTAGAGCATCATGAGCTAAATATGTGATGTGCATCGACACCGACTATTTAAAGACACCACCATGACACTGACAACTCTTACATCTCAATGTTAGTTTTAGCAATAGTGTTGTTGTGTGTTAGGAATTGCAAGGTCTACATGTAGACAACGTATCCTCTCTAACTGTCTCGTAAAAAACATGGCAACAAAAATTTTTGACCATGGACACAGGGTTTAATTTTCTGGAAACAAATGTTAAACTTCCTGCAAGTATAACGTCGATACTTGCTGCTCAATTTGATCCTGCTGCAGTAACGTACATTTCACCAATGCTATGGGCACTCGGAGTAACGCACGTCAATAGAAAGCTAATTCTTGGGCATCCTGTAGAACCTGATATGCTTACCTGAACTTGGCCTGCTGGTGCCCCAAGAGTTTTAGGATCCTGGCCTGTTCCGATGTGAGGATGTCCCCCTTCTTACAAACTGTGTACTCAGACCCGAGGAGGTGGACAACCCCTTTCTGAAGGCTGGTCGGTAAGCCCAGAGCCCTTAGTTGAGGCTCGATGGAGTGAGGAAACTGAGGCATCGGCCCACCTTGGAGGGTCACCGTCTCAGTCGCAGGAGAGCCAGTACGAGCAAAGTCCGGAGTCTCGTGCTCCTTGAAGAACTGGAGCACCTGCAAAAGAGCACTCTACAGGCTGCGGATGGATAATTCGGCTTCGGCCTTTTCGCCTCAAAAAAGCCAGAAAGATCATTCGACTTTCCGACCTCCCTCGTGACGAACAAGGCCTTCAACTGTTTTACGAGACATATGAACTTGTAAGCGGAAAATAGCAACAACTGGGTAAGGAATGCACAAGACCCTCCCCTCCTCCTTGGGAGGCAAGTTGTCCGATTTGATGACAGAGATGCTTTTACCTCTTCCTTGGACTTGTCAGTGAAGAGCAGGCCGCAGCGATTCCGCAACAGCTTGGAAACCATGAACAGGTTATCCGCGTACTCCTCTTCCTCGGACCTACCCAGGGCCAGGGACATAACCCTGCAAAGACTAGTGGCGTCACCACAGATCTTCTTCTTTAAGCGAATTTTGATACCTGTTCTTGCCCAAAAAGAACTTTGAGTGCTTCCACTGTTCTCTGATGTCCTTAAGGTGCTGGTTCCTCTCGCTCTCCACGGAGAAGACGAAGAGTCTCTCGTGTCGGTCGACTGCCTCCCTCAGTCGCGTGACCAGCGACTGCTTCGTCTCCAGGCCGATCTTCTTCTTCACCTTGGACAGGGTGACCTTGCGATCGCGGCGGCTCTTGGGCATCTTGAAGAAGTCCTTCGTCGATCGACTTCACTACGCTCCGTGTCTCTGTTGTTTTTGTTTGTGCACGTGTGCTTTAACCCTGTGAGCCGTCTGGTGAAAGGTTGGAGGCCATGGCGAAATGACTACATGCGTCTATCGTAGCGCTCGAGCTGAACGTCCTCAAGGCCCTTATCTCGGTCGAAGACAAGGGCGGAAGTCTCGGTGACTGCATTGATAAAAGTGATGAGGCCACCTACAACGGTTCTATACTTTTTCTCCAGAAACAGGCGAGGCGAGGCCGGAGGCGTCGTCGCAGAAGTCTGGAAACACAAAGGACATCGGATAGCGTCTCTGGACTGACTGATTTTTTATTGCTCGTCGGAGTCCGTCCCCGGCTTGACCTCGTACAGGAACTTGATGAATGTAGTAAAAAAAAAGTGTAAATTCACTTCAGAGCATTTCAGATCATTTGAGGGACGGTTCCGGAAAGTCCGGAATCCTTCTGAGGGGCCTCTTTGTCATCCAAGAAGACATCTAGGATGTCGTCCGTGACGTCGCTTTTCCCTTTCCGAGCAGCCGCCATCAGAGGACTGGAGCGGAGCCGAGTGGCCGAGCCACACTACGGACATCTACGAGCTGAGCACACGCCCATCGCTCTTGGCCACAGCCGAGTAGCAGCCCAGCCTCAGCCGGGCGGCCAACAGCTGCTGGGTGCCATTGGTGCCTCTGCCAAGCCCAACCCAGGAAGTAGCAGAAGAACAAGAAGAAGAAGAAAAGTCAAGCTGAGCACAGAGCGGCCTGGTGAAGTCAGCTCTGCTTGCTTCGGTCAGGAGAAAAGAAAGAGGAGGAAACTGCTAAAACGAACCAAAGGCCCTCTGCTTTGCCATGGCCATCTCGCAGGAGGAGATCGTGTCCAACGCCCAGACCATCTCCAAGGGTCTGGAGGCGTTGCGCCAGGAGCATCAGAGCATGTTGGGCGGAATCCGGGCCGCCAAGGACGAGTCCCGGGATGACGATATCCTGGCAGAAAAGTGCTCGCTCATCGAGAAGTCCCTGGACATGATTGATCTAGGCCTGGACGAGGCCTACGTCATGTCCGCCCTGGCGTCGCATCTTCAGTCGGTGGAAGCAGAGAAGCAGAAGTTGAGATCGCAGGTCAAGAGGCTCTGTCAGGAGAACGCATGGCTCAGAGACGAGCTCGCGACCACGCAGCAAAAGCTGCAGGCGTCGGAACAGGTGAGTGGAGAGAACTACGTGCCCAGCTTCTTCGAGTCTCACGAGCCATACTAAAGTAAAATTTATCCATAGGTCACGGCTCAGTTAGAGGAGGACAAGAAGCACCTTGAGTTCATGAATAGCATGAAGAAATACGACGGTGGCGGCGACGCCAATGAGGAATCTACAGTGGTGGAGGGAGTGGAGACGGCCTCCAAGGACGATATCTTTGCGGACGACAACGACGATGAAAAGTCTTCGACAGCTGGGGGTGCCGGTGCAGCCGGGGGTTCGGCATCTCCCACTTCTTCCTCTCAGTACGTGCAACAGGCCAACGCCGGATATGAGATTCCCGCTAGACTGAGGACCTTGCACAACTTGGTCATCCAGTACGCGTCGCAGGGCAGATACGAAGTGGCCGTTCCGCTTTGCAAGCAGGCGCTGGAAGACCTTGAAAAGACTTCAGGCCACGACCACCCGGACGTAGCTACTATGCTGAACATCTTGGCCCTGGTCTACAGGGACCAGAACAAGTACAAGGAAGCCGCAAACTTGTTAAACGACGCGTTGGCCATCCGGGAAAAAACTCTCGGGGAGAACCATCCGGCGGTGGCGGCGACGCTGAACAACTTGGCCGTGCTGTACGGAAAGCGCGGCAAGTACAGGGACGCGGAACCGCTCTGTAAGAGGGCCTTGGAAATCAGAGAGAAGGTGTTGGGCAGCGACCACCCTGACGTGGCCAAGCAGCTCAATAATCTCGCCCTACTCTGCCAGAACCAGGGCAAGTACGAAGAAGTAGAACGATATTACCAACGCGCCTTGGATATCTACGAATCGAAGCTCGGTCAGGACGATCCCAATGTCGCCAAGACAAAGAACAACCTCGCCTCTGCCTACTTGAAACAGGGCAAGTACAGAGAGGCTGAGGTCTTGTATAAGCAAGTGCTTACAAGGGCGCATGAGAGAGAATTTGGAAGCATAGACGACAAGAACAAACCCATCTGGCAGTTGGCTGAAGAGAGGGAAGAGAATAAGAACAGTCTCGAAGAGGTTCCGTACGGCGAGTACGGCGGCTGGCACAAGGCGGCCAAAGTGGACTCTCCCACCGTCACTACCACCCTCAAGAATCTGGGTGCTCTCTACCGGAGGCAGGGCAAGTACGAGGCCGCCGAGACCCTGGAGGACTGCGCGCTGAGGTCAAGGAAGGACGGGGAAGGCGGCTCTTCGTCTGGTAGAGGAAAGAGGTCTGGAGACGAACGCAAGTCTGGAAGTGGGGGACGATCCTCCAAAGAAGGCGTCGTCCAGCAGGCTTCAGGGAGACACAGAGGATCCAAAGAGTCCCTGGATTCTTCTCAGTATGACGAAGAGCAGGGAGGAATCAAGACCAAAATATTCCACGCCTTGGGATTGAATTCATAATGTTCCGTTTTTACTATTATCACTACGTTGATCTTCCTGATCGTTCGTTGGGACAGAGGGATGGAGGTTCAGTTCTCTAGTATTTTTTTCATATCTAATCATGCCTCTGAATATTGATAGACATTATACGTAGTTGTACAATGAAACACTTTGTTTTCCTGGGTAAATTAAAGTCAGTTAGACAGAAAATACCGGTTCAGTGTGAATCATGGAAAAGGTAACTTGGAAAATTTTCCAAAAGCTGAGACAATGGGACAAGGAGAGTCCTTCATTGCTTCAGTTTGCCCAAAATTTCATTACTACTAGTCGCTGACTAGCTTTTGTTGATGTACACAGAGTAGAGGTTGTTTATTTTTTGACCCACACTGTCCGTCTGTACTCTGCTGTCGTGCAGACCACGATGCATCCTGGCTTTCAGACGGGTCTGGCAACTCTTCTTGACAAATTCAGGAAGATGCAAACGTTATTCAACACTTTTATACCCATAAGCTACGCATTGCCTTAAATCACAATGCTCCACATTGGTGATTGATCGGCGAAGGACATTTACCTGGAAAGGATTTCATCAGGGCGACTTTTCTGTGCTGAACCTTCTGAACATCCTGATGGTCGAGCTCACCAGGAGTCGTAATGGCAACCTCCAACCAACACCTCAAACTGCAAGAGCACACAACTTATGGAATTCAACCGTCTATGACAAGGCTTTGGAAAAAATCTGAAGCATTCCGGTGACGAAATCAGACCTATGCGCGTGACTGTTGAATAATTATGGAGGCCCCTAAGCATATGAATCTGATTCCGCCAATGAGGAGACTTTTAGCTTGATCCATCACTCTGGAGCTCACTTTAGCCGATATCTCTCCACAAACAAACAAAACAAAGTTGTATGTTGACATGCACGTTGCCTCAATATCTCCGAAAGGGTGGGTACAATTACTTTAATTTCTAATATGTTTCAGCCCTTGGGTACAGCTTTCCATTCAAGCAAATTATTGTGAATTTGTAATAAAGTGTCTGGATCCATAGAGGTGCATGTGGCGCCCACATGGGGTTTCTCAGAACCGGGCGACTCCCAGATTGGAATCTGACGAATGTCAAATGCACACCCACGCTAAAGCAATGAGGTTTTTTTACTATTACTCAGGTATTTTACCCTGAACCGCTTCTGTTGCAGAAAGTTGACTCTAGACAAGCTACGCTAAGCGACAGCTTCACTGCTTGTTTCAACACGGGGGTTGGACATAGAAAAGCAGTCAGTCCATTAGAAACTGCTTGTGATCACTTAATTACGGTGTTTTTGATGGCGGGAATGACTACGCATAGGCAAAGTTTATTCAAAAATGTTTTTGACGAGTGATGAAGTGCGAAACACTTTGGGGCCACCTTAGTGGCTCTCTTCAAGTTTCGTAAGAAGTTCTCTCAGATGACGAAATAGGCACCATAGCAGAACCTCAACTGAAGTTTTTGAGTTTGCAGACACTTTTGGTTATTGCAAAAGGTACCCTTTTATCTCTTCATCAGGTGTGTGCTAATAAATGCAAACAAACAGTGACCCCTTTGAAATTTCTCTGATTGCACTTGAACACGTCCCTACCTCAAAGGTTTCGTAAGCTCGAGCTTTTCAATTGCAACTGTGTTCTCTCTTCAGATGACTGGTTGACTTCCTACTGGTAAGAGCAAAAGCCATACATTTTCATACAGCATGAGTACCTAAACTTATGCACTTAAGACCCTATTCAGCAGATACCGTCAGTGCCAAACCTCTGGTTGCAGACCTCAAGGAGAAAACAAGGATGATTCTTCTGCTCTCTGCCTTAAGCCTGCCATGTCTGTGTTTTGGTCTAATAACCCCCCGCATAATTGAGATACAAGTCATGACCTCCTCCAAGGGCATAACGGACAGAGCTTCAGCTGGGCTCCAGATAGTCGTCCTCATGAAGGGCGGCGTATGTCAAACGAACATCCTGGATGAAGACGGTGAGAGCACTGACGTGATTGAGATCACCACAGCACACCTTCTGACAGCAGTGATACGAAGAAGTAGAGTGAACAAAAGTGCACTTTCTTGGGCCCTGTGTACTGTAGATCAGTGCATAAGACTGAGACGTCAAACAACATTTGGCAGAAAAGATGCAACTAACTCTGTTGCACAACATTTAGAAAGCTTACCCCATGAAATGGTGCCACATCATGCCAGACTGCATGCAACTAGAGGTCCTCCTCCAGTTTCTGCACCCCAATTCAATGGAGCACCAGTGCGGGATTGGCCTAGGCTATGTGCAAGCAAGATGTTGTGTCAATTTATGTGAACTGGTATCCAGAACTTCTAGCGTTCAGGAGGTGAGATGTGGAGCCAAAAGACACTCTGGTCCACACCTCTCCCCCGGACTGAGACAAAGCAGCTTGATGTGCCATGTCTAGGGTCTGAGGTTGGTACTTTTCTTCTCGCTGGTGCGTATGTGCCTTGTGGTGCAGTCTAGGTGCTGGATGCATTTGGAGAATGAAGGGCGTCTTTGGTCACGTTCTGGCATGAAGTCACTTTGTGACTTAAGTTTTCTACTAGCTATGCAACAGGTTATTTGTACTGGTACTGGGTAACAGGTATTGTTTTCTTACAAACCGTCGTAGACTTATGGGGCCCCTCAGTCGAGGAGCATTTTTGAACTGATCGATTTTGACTGAGCACTCAGTTCAATATCACTTCAGTGACGTCTCCTTTTCTCTGCAGGCAACACCTATTTGCGTGATACAGTCGATGTATTCCACAGACCGAACCAGCTACTTAACTGCTACAGGAAAGTAGCTCTAGATAAAGAAGTAGGTCCGATCTACGTCACACTTCATGGAAAGGACTCCTGGACAGGCAGCTTTGTCAGGATCATGTTTGACGACCACACATACAAGAAGTGCACCACAAGAAGTTCCATCATTTCCTTGGCCCCAGGCCATTTCAAACCATTAAACTGCATGTAGTACCATCATTGACCAGAAAAAACAATGAAGAAGTTGCACCCAAAAGTGGTGTCAGACAGAGAAAAATTCTGCACCTAGAGCCTGCCGCATAAGTGCACATACCACAGCTGCAGCACTTGCCAACTTTAGTGTGAGGGCATTGATGTACGCATGCTGTACTTACTTCCCGAATCTCTCAATTCAAAGTTTCATCGCCCACGCGTACACAAAACTGTACACAGCGTGCATGACTGAGCCATTTTTGGTAGCAACCAGAACATTCTCTGTGTGTTGATCTGTATTGTGGGTCCTAAGACACTAAGTCTGAGTCGAAACATGTCAGCGTCGATCAGGAGCTTGCACAGAGTAAAACTGCTTCAGGTCGCTTGGCAGCGAACACCATGCAATCGAGAGGCTAGAGTGCATTGCCAGTAGAGAGAGTATAGAAGACAAAAATGTGTAGTTGAGCAACCCTCAATGACTTAGGTTGCTCATCAAAAGTTCCAGAGTGAAAGGAAGAGAAAGGCTTTAAACTCGAACGCATATTTTAGTTCTTGGCAGTGCAGCACCACTGTTTGAATTCATGACTCCATCAAAAATCCATTGTCAAAGCTACAATCGAGCTCAAATTTTAGGTAGTAACCGTAGACATCTGGAGCAAATTGAGGTCAAAGTTCCAACTTGTCCCATTTTATCTCACAGTTCATTCTAAAGTGTTGATGAACACTGTAACACATTGGGGGTTGCTCTAATTTTGTCTGCTACTATACACGAAGTATGAGAGTTGCCCACACAGTCAACTACCAGGTATGTGGAAACTCTCCTCCAAACAATATGTAGATGGAAGAAGTCAGCTGCCGTTGACTCAAGTGAGACCTCAACCGTACAAAGAAAGGCTGAGCGATCGTTGGTTTTCCTCGATATGGACGATTTCACCACTTTGGTCCTCATGGTTGACACTTTGATCCTGCACGCACCCTTTGCCTCCTACAAGTGGGAGTTCTTGTGCATTCTTGGTCGGTTCTCTCCTATTTGTTGCCATGTTTCTGGTAACATTGGTTTGGAAGCTGTTTTTAAGGTTGCCTTTTCCAAATGTGCTAGAGACATCCTTGAATTCGGCTTTTTAAAGGCTTCCAGAGTGTTGAGTTTGTCTGCGCTGCGCGTAACTGGATTTTGGTCGACAAGATTTTGGTGCTGATGAGGATGTTTTCCTGGAGACATGAAGATGCCAGCAGTGTGATCATACATGTCAGATGCTCAAAGACACGCCTGCACAGTCGATTGGGTCAGCCGGTGAAGTCGACTTGGTTCAAATCATGCTGGATCACCCAGTAGAATGGGATGACTTTACTCTCGATTGCTCACCTGAGTGTAAGTACGCGCTTCTAAAGCAGTATGGCAAAGTACTTACACTGCTGTGAAATGTACCATCAGTTCGTCCCACCTACATGAGGTCATGACCCACGCAGTGCTTCAATTGCCAGGGAGGAAAGACAACGTCAACATGGAGAAAGGCTCGATCACACGTAGCTCTTCCACTCTGTGCATCTAGTGTTAAAAGAACAGGAACAAGATCAGCATGAGCGGGAAGCTGTCGTGGGCCGTGCGCCACTGGTTTGCGGCACCACGTGCGCAGGACTTCTGGTACTCAGTCCTGGTGTGGTTGCAAAATAGAGTAAGTACCCAGGCAGGGTATTCAAGTTTGGGCTCTCTATTCAGCACCTTACGGCACGCACCTTGCTGGCGCTTGCCAAGTGTAAGCCAACCTCCCAATTTCAAAGGCTTGATTGTGTGCCGTCATTAGAGAGAGCCTGGACAATTGGCTGATGTGAAAGTAGAGCACTTTGTCAAATGCTGCAGAAACTGGATCAGTCAACAAAAGTGACACATGCATCATGTTCTTGCATCACGTAAAGTGATTACTGACTTGTCGGAGCGACGTAATGCATCTGGTCTAATGGGAATGAGGTATGACAGAAGACAGCCTAAGAGCGCATTAGCGCTTCCTCGTAACGTGGGAATCTCCCCAAGACGATAAGGATGACGACTTCAGAGAAAAACTACTCATAACTTTTATTTCTTTTTTTAAATAAAACACCAATAGGACCCCTGGCTCTGGGTCCAGGGGTCCTACACGCCGTATACAGTACGTAGAGGTCTGTCTATCTACTTCTACGCTGTTCGAAATGCAGCTTTTGATGAATTTGATGCTGGAAGGATGATGTAACCACCAAAACTGACCCTTTTCTTCTAACCCCCCCCCCTTTACTTGTGAATTTCGTTTGTTAAGAAAATAGCATTCCGATGAACAAGCGTTTCTCCAGTTTGAAAGAGTGTACGACATATGTCACACTGGAAAAGAGCTGAGTAAGGTAGCAGTGTCAAGCAAGGGTCTCCTAGATGCCATAGAGGTTAGGTCCAGAGTCTGACGAAGGTGACGTCAGTGACAAATCCTGAAAATTGTCATAAGATCCTGGTGCTTCAAGTACCCTTAGGGGATTACAACTATTCCTACTGCAGCAGCCAAAGCCTTTTAGTGCGCACGTCATAGTGGGCAAAAAAAACCAAATCTCTGCTCAGCCTCAGCTGACAATGGTTACAAAACTTGTTTCTTCACATCTTTACCATCACGGGTGAAACAGGATGAAGCCTCCACCCACCTCTGTACAAACTTAATTGTGCTCTTCGACACTGATAACATCGCGTTGTAGAGAAGAGATGGGGATTTCCGAGAGAGACTGACGAAACAAACACACACACATGCAGCAATCGTGATGTCACACCTGAAGGAAGCAACACTCTGAAGAAAGAGGTCAACGGACTCCCCAAGCAAGTATAACAGAAGACCTGCTGTTCTGTCACAAGTCCAAGGAAGTGATGCAGCAACTACTGACTTTTATTTGGCAAGCGCGGTCTACGATAGTTTCGCTTCTCTGTCTGCCAGTAAAACTTGACGCGTGTGTGCGATTTTGCTTATTTCTGCCACTTCACGAGTTTGCAAGGTTGGTTGCTCGGGTGTCTGCGGCTATTTCTGCAAGGTTTGGCGTCGAATTTCACCGACATATTGCAGAAGCTACGCACACAGGACGAGCCTGCGTCATTCCTCCGCTCACAAGATATGTGCAGGTTCGATTTCCCTGCGTAATTTTCGTCGAGCGTCAAGAAAACTTTGCATGGTCGAATACTCTGCTCCAGTCTACGCAAAAAAGGGACACAGTGGTAGAAAGTGCATCACACTGAAAGTGTGTCGGAAAATGATCTTCCTCGTCTCATTTGCCACGTTGAGCCACAGTTGCCAAGCTGCCATGTGCTGTACTGTACTGCTACCATCCAAAGTCCCTCCACCACGTGCGCGTCGATGCGTGGTGCTGGAGATGCAGGAGGAGGCCAACGTACAAACTGTAAGCACTTGGCTACAGAGTGGCTGGAGCGAACACGGCCTCTTTGGCCCAGCTGCTGAGGCAGTTTTGTTGTCACACCCCGTGCGACAGCGTGTGTACAGACAACAATCTACTTTGTGGAGTTAAGATCATCTTCCTTGGGAGGAACCTCTGGTTATGTTTCAAGTCTGGCTGTAGCGCGCGCTGAGGCGTTAACTTTAAGCAAGGACGAGTAGTGTTGCTTTGTCACGTTGTTACATACAGCGCGAGTCACAAAAAGTTGTCCCTGACGACGTTCAGATGTGGGGATAAATACCAGTGGAGACCAGGGAAATTCTCGGGGTTTTTTTAATCCGGAGGGAGAATTTCCCGAAGAATTTTGAAACGGTCTCGGGAAAACCCGAGAACTTTCATAACCAGACTTTTTCGACATTTTAGGTGAAAGAAATTGGCATTACTGATATTTCGGTGTCTTGATTGTATCATTTCAGGCGAAATCTCAGGTTACAGTTTAAGTGAAAATATTGGAGGGCGCGCTAGCAATAAGTATACATCTCCAGTCAGGTACAGGTCAGTGCTAAGTTTTACACAATTAGTAGCAGAAATTCATTGAGCATGCGTTGTAAGGAAAGGGAGATCTTTGACGCACTCAGTGTAGTTGATGTCGATCCCGAGCCTGATTTGCTCTACGAGACAAAAGACTTTTTTAGGCATCTTGTTCCAACGCACAGCGAATCTTCAAATACATGGATGCAGTAATAAAACTCGTCAGTCGCTCTTGTCCCCTCCAACAGAGAGGACGTGTAGGTGAACGCTCTTTGACACACACGTAACAAAGCGGGCGAGCGATTGAACAGCGAGGTTATTAACATCGGGACCATGACTGAGCAAAGAGGCGAGCACGTGATGGCTTAGGACAGGTTGAACAAAGCGAGCTTCGAAAGATTGTGTGCGCCATCACGACGCTGGACGTGAACCCCCATATGCAACAAAGATGTGGAGATCTTTAGTCCTGACTTGTGCAGCGTTGAGTTGTCGTACTTCCCGTGCCGACGACTGGGCCGTGCACGTTCCTGATGGGCGGCAGGTGGCCGATCTGGTCGCCGCTGAGCACGGGCTCGTTAACGTCGGCGAGGCTGTGCCGGACTCCAACGTGTTTCACTTCAAGCGGCGGCGCAGATCGCAGCGGTCAACTGACGACGACGTTGACGAGGAGGAATCGCTGTCCTTGCACCGGAGACTCTCGAACCACGCGGCGGTGTCGTCCGCAGAGTCGCAAGCGTCGCTCAGGCGCGTGAAGCGAGCCCCGACGACCAACGAGGTGTGCTTTATTAACACCTTGGCGACCGAGAGTCGCGAGTCGCGGCGCTGCGTGTTTCCCTTCAAGTACAAGGGGAGGTCGTACGTAAGTTGCACGAGCGATCACTCAGCGAACCTCGCCGAGTGGTGCGCCACAGAGGTCAGGCCCGACGGAGAGGTCGTGCACGGTCAATGGGGCGACTGTGACAAGCGCACGATCTCTTGCTTTACCATAAACAGCGCGGGACAGAGAGAGAGAGTGCCGCAGAGGCCTCCAAGCAGGCCTCCGCCGCAATTTGGTGGCATTGGACGGCCGCTGCCACCTCCTCCATTCCGTCATCGGCCGCCGCCTCAGCTTCATGGACTTCCTCCTCTACCGGGGAGGACTGGTGCTATTCCCCCCAGGCCTCCTCCACTGCTGCGTCAGCCGTCAAGGGTGGTGGAGAACGACGTAGACACGTCTCCTTCCAAGCCAGTCGATCCCAGTGTCTTCAAGACCTACGCCAATGACAAAATGTGGCCGAAAATGTGGTTTCTCAACCGTGGAGACGAAGGCATGGACATGAACGTGGAGGACGCGTGGCTGCAGGGATACACGGGGAAGGGCGTAAAGGTTACCATATTGGACGACGGCGTCGAGCACACGCATGAGGACCTGAAGGGGAACTACGACCCAGAAAGCAGCTATGATCTCAATGATGACGACGAAAATCCCTTTCCCAGGTACGACTTCTTCAACTCTCAAAAACACGGCACTCGCTGCGCCGGAACCGTGGCTGCCACCGCCAACAACTCATTCTGCGCCGTCGGCGTGGCTTACAACGCCAAGATTGGAGGCGTCCGCTTGTTGGACGGGCTCATCCTCGACGTGTTGGAAGCAAAAGCTATCAGCTTTAACCGAAATCATATTGATGTGTACTCGGCGTCTTGGGGACCTGACGACAATGGCAAGACAGTGGACGGTCCGGGGAAACTGGCCAGGATCGCTCTCGAAGACGGAGCCACCAAAGGTAGAGGGGGCAAAGGTTCCATCTTTGTGTGGGCGTCAGGTAATGGCGGAAAGTACGCGGATAACTGCAATTGTGATGGATACACAACTTCCATATACACCTTGAGCGTCAGTTCCGCGTCCGAGAATGGCTTGGTTCCCTGGTACTCCGAGCCCTGCTCTTCCTCCCTCGCCACAACATACAGCTCGGGCTCAAAAAGATTTGCCGAGCGCAAGGTGGTGACTACGGACTTGCACGGCAAGTGCACAGACCAGCACACGGGCACCAGCGCGAGCTCGCCCATGGCCGCCGGTATCGTGGCATTGGCGCTTGAGGCCAATCCCAACTTGACATGGCGGGACGTGCAACATTTGACTGTGCGTACAGCTAGGCCTAGAGGCAACCTCAAGGCTCGGGACTGGGACACCAACGGAGTGGGACTCGACTACTCTCACTCCTTTGGATTTGGTCTCATGAACGCAGGGGCCATGACTCGACTGGCGAGGGATTGGAAGACAGTGCCCGAGCAGAAGAAGTGTTCTACTTTGCAGAACGTTCTCGAAAAGCCTCTTGTGATCGGACCAGGTCAGGAGACAATTGTAGCAGTCGACGCGTCAAAGTGCTCGTTCATCCAGCATCTGGAACACGTGCAGCTGCATATTGACCTCAAAACAACTTCGAAGAGAGGCGATTTGCAGCTCACACTGCGGTCGCCAGCAAAGACGACTTCCATCTTGCTCGACCCCAGGCCCTTCGACGACATTCGCACTGGTCTCGATCTCTTCTCCACCTGGCCCATGATGTCGGTCCATTTCTGGGGAGAGAGCGTAGAGAGAAAAGAGGACGCCAAGTGGGAATTAGTAGTCAACAATGAGGGTGACCGCGCGGCTACGCTGCGGGACTTCCAATTCACCTTCCACGGCACCAGTGAAGATCCGCAACCAGGAGTACCGATCAGGTACGTCGTCCCAAAGGCCCAAGACAAAGACGAGAGTATTGTTCAATTGGATTCCGAAGTGACTTTTTTGGAGGAGCTTGGCCACGACTTCGACCTCGGCGATGACGAACTGATCGTCATACTAGACCAGGAGACGGAGGAAGACAGACAAGACGAACCACCAGCTGCTATTGAAGTAGACGTTCCCGTAAAGATTCAAATAGTTCCCGAAAAAGCCGAAGTAACTAAAGAGGACGATGACGCCTTCAGACCTGTCAAGAGCCCACCACCCGTCGAAGAGATGTCCGACGAGGACGATGATGAAAACGAGAGTGAAAACACCGCAACTCAAGAACCAGAAGCAATTGTGGAGTAGACGTCTCGATGCTCTGACATGCTGATTTGAAGCATCACTGCATTATTAACCCTGAGAAATAAATTAAGTCTCCTCTTCCTGCTGCCGCCAACATGTCTCAAAGAACCCCATTATAAAGACCATTTTGGGCCACGAATACAGTTTGGGAACTCCAGATCCGATCTCTAATGTCGGCAGCATGTTTTGCATCAAACATGTTACTAGCTGCATATAAATGTTTACCTTCTGCGGTCCTCTATAGACCCTCATTGTTCCTGAACTCTGCTCGAAGCAATGTTCTGAGCTGAGTTGCTCAGATGGCCGGGAAAGCTGCCGGACGGAAGGCCTCAGCTTTGAAACTTTAGGTCATTTTCTTTGTCCTCCACATTGTTACGCGCGGTTTGAACTTGAGCTGAAGACGCACTGCATAGTGCGCGGACCTTCAGGAGTCCTCGACCACTGTCCCATGAGGAGCTTGGGTGAATTCGTGATGCTCGGGACGGTGTCTTTCCCTGGACGCGCTGAAGAAAGGCAGCACGTTTTGCGTGTACATTGATAATGACTGTGATGAGCGATGACCAAATCCTGGACCTAAACGTGATTTTTTGGAGCTGAAAATGCCATTCTATTGTAACGGAGAATTGTAAATAATTTGATGAAAACCACCAAAAAATGTGATCATTTAGAGCATTTTTTGGAACTTTCAAGTTGAAAAAACATTGCGTAACCATTACCTTCACCAAGTTCGTTTCTTTTCTCTTGTTGAAGCATTACCGCCTGTTCGACAAAAGACGAGGATCATTCAGGCATAAAGTGAACTGCTCGTTGTATTCACTTGGATGAGAACCTGCAGCTGTGATTTTTTGTTCATTACCTCTAGACCTTTCCAAACAACTTCCATGTCCTCATATTAGTCTGTTTTAACGTGAGGCAATGAGACAAAAAATGCAAAATTTTGAGACATAATCAGGTCTTCCTCGGGAATAAAGCATACTCTTCTGTGGCACAAGCTAACTGCCTCACACAAATCATCGATGGACTTTCCTTGATCCTGTTCGACAACGTTGCTCACAAGCTTCTCCTTGATCAAGAGCTCATGTTTCCTATGCACTCAACCTCCCCGACATAAAAGTGGAGGGATCTCACGGGATACCTATCTTCAAGTGCCCGCAGTTGCGCATTGTCTTGAAGATCTATGGACCTGAAGTTAATAGAAGTTATTCAGAAAGGTGTAAGAAAATAATCTTTACATCATTCACATAAACCACAGCCAAAGGTTGTGATATAAGTGAATACAAAGAGTGGTTCGCTGTATGCCTGAATGACTATCGTATTTGTGTGCAGAGAAAAAGATCGCTCAAAATTAGTGATCATTCATGCACGAATGAAATTCCATGTTTGCTGCATCATAGCAAATTCAGATCCGGACCAGCAGTCCAGAGGACTACAGACAACGGTGATGGAACAACCGAGACTTCCTCACCCGTGCCAACTCCTCACTCCGTCGTTGGAGTGTTTCCTGAAGTCATTCATGGTGCTCTTTGCCGTCCTTGAGCAAAGAAAACGGGCCTGTCGACAGCCATGGCGAAGGCGGAGACCAAGGTTCTCTAGGAATGTAGGACGCCGTTCCACTTCCGTTAAGTTCTCTGTCAACATGAAGTGGTTCTTCATTGTCTTGGCAGCTCTTTCAACTGCCTCCTCTTCTGTCAGATGCCTTCGTGACCGCATCTACAAGGATATTGACTCAGGCAGGTTCTGCTTTGGCCAGACAAACGACACCAATTAGTTTGGCTGCGCCTCTGACCCTAGAGGCAACTCAGGTGCTGTTCATCTGTTTGCAGAGGCCTTGGCAATCGACTTCCTGGGTCAGCAGCGACAGCAGGGGCCGTACACGCGCTGCCTTCACTCTTCAGACCTTTAAACAAGAGCCTCTGCTGCGTCCAAACAATCAGAAAAATTGGCTGCGGTCCTCCAGTTCTATCCTGACCCTGACGACCTTGATGAAAGTCTGCAATGTCATTTTAGAGGTCGTCGTAGAAGTCGTAGCTTTTTCTGACGACTAAGTGTGCCCCAACGTTGGCAGTAGCGTCTGCTTTGACACCGAAGAAGCCTGTGCTAATAAGTGGAACCCACCTGGGTCTGGGCTGATCCACTGTATGAAGACTTCGACTTCGCTGTGGCTGAGGTCAGAGGCTTGAATGCACCCACTTTTTGAAGACTGCTACAGAGCCTTTTATGAGCCCTTTCAAGATGATATACATACATATATATATTATGTATATACATATATGTATACATATATGTATATATAGAGAGAGAGAGAGTGGCCACCCTGTTCTGTTGAGCACACCACATACACGTATGTTGCAGTGGACACTGATACCTGCCTACGCCGAGGTGACATTCGCAACCCTGCTAACTTCTGTGATGAGATGGCTGACTACGACAACTTCTTCTCACTGAGCAAAGTAGCACCGACTAAGCTACAGAGGAGTCTGCAATCATTGTGACCTCCACGATGGACACCATCATCCTTTGAATGAGTTTGGTTGAGACTCACCTGTCACCAGCATTATTGCTACCCTTGAGGTGGCCATTTTGCTGTCAAAGAAAACTTGGTGGTTTCAAGGGTATAGTAACCAATTTACTTACCATTTGCGTTTTTCCGTGGTGAAGTCTTTGACTATATTGGCTCAGGTTTGTTTATGACCTGGATGAAAAGCAATTTCCAAATGAGGTTCACCCTCTAGTCTATCCCCAGTGACGACAACCACCACTTAGCCTGGGTGAATTATCAGAAATGACAGATCTGAGTCAACTACACGATGTGCATGACAAGAGAGCTATTTCTACATGTGGACAAAGAATTTCATCACTATGATTGGCCACAGTTGCTGTTGAAGAGAAGAAAGCAAAATAACTTAAATACGTATCTCTGTGACCATCAGATTTTACCCCTGTTCAGGTCTGTGAATGGTCTACGCACTGCTGGGTGCACTAGCCTCCATCAGCTCATCATGGCCTTTGGAGGAGCCGCCGTAATGTGCCTGCAGCTCCTATATCTGATTACGACCACAGCAATACCAATGTCTATTACCACAGCATTCTTGGTGATGCCCAAAAAAACCTGGACTACATGAAGTCAAATGGAAATATCCTGTCAGTTAGTCCAGAGGATTCAACAAGTAGCTCAGACCTTAGCTGAAGTTGTGTTTAAGATGGCATCAAGTTCCAATGCCTCCTTTCCAGTCTTTAAGCAGAACTACACCTTGATGAATGAGTTGCTCCGGCTACTTGGAAACCGCATCGTGTCCTCTCTTTCTGATTGCCTCAAACGAGGAAACACCACCCTTTTGCTGAGCAATGCATCACACTCAACCTGACCAAAGTACGTGGGGGTAGACTTATAAAAAAGCCTCAGTTCCACAGCATCTTCACCCAGAATCTCTTGGTGTACTTGAACGAAATGCGTCCAATGATTGCGCTTTGTAACACTTGGGGAGGCCCTGGAAGGGACCTCAATGTACATTTTTTATACACTCAGTGAGCGACAAAGTCATTTTTTATTAAGACTCATAATACAGTTTGACTTGACGTTTTTGCTTGCTCTGGCAAACTTATCGTCTCCATATGAACGTTCATTGTCTGTTGGCTCAACCAGGAAACTCACGAGTCATTCATTCCCTGTCAGTCTAAAGGTTTTTTCAGAAAAGCCGCCAGAGGTCAGTTTTAAATAGTTTAATTGGAGCCTTCGATAGTTTACCTTCGTCGTTCCTTTTAAATATCACCAAAGTCACAACCTTCCCTCCCTCAAAAACAAAATACCTCCTAAAAGCTCACACCAACTGCATAATCATTTTTCCCACCACTGCATCTATTGGAAAAGCCAGGCTCCAGCGGATTTCAGCATTTATTCGTCCAACCCCCGAAGATGGCACAGCAGCTAGCTACTTGGGTCATAGTAGTCCCCGACCAGTCGACCTTCACAACCCCAACTAACTCCTTCAGTGCTCTTTGCTTGCGCACGTGACAATACCTGTGAAATGTGACATCTTCGCAGGACTCCCTCTTTTTCCATCACACAACAAGGCCAAGGTTCCCAAAGCTCGTCTTGTTGGTATGCGCAGGCAGGTGGAACTCATTGTCCGCCATTTCTTCGGGATCTCCCTCATCTTCTGCTCCGCGTACGTCGAGGGCTTGTTTTCCACTGCCTGATTCCTCTCCCAGTTGTAGACTAAGCATCGGGGACAAGGTCGCAAGACGCAGGCTATGGGATATCTTGCTCTGTCCTTCATGACAAGGAGAGATCTGGGAGGCAAAAGCATGGCTGAAATGGATCTTTTTCTTGGACTTTCCTCAAGGGATTTCCTTACCTGGACGGTACCGGTTTGCCAGGCTTAGGTCAGGCTCACGAGGTGAAGCTTTTCTACGAGTGCGAACAAGTTCATTGCAGCCATAGATGCAATGGACTTGCATCTTGCGAGCGAATGAAAACTTATGAAACGTTTTAGAGTTTTGGCTGATAGTGTGATTTGTTATTCCAAGCAGAACAGCTGGTGATGCAGGTCATATTCTGGGTGATGATCGTAGGTGCTCATTGGCATGCCATAGTCACTCAGTCAGCTGTGTGGCATGAGGCCCAAAATATGTCTGGTAGGTGCAGGAGTTGATGGTGGGTGTGGACAAGAGTGCAGTGGATGAAGGGGTGAAGGGCAGGAGGAAGAGGAACGTTGCGGAGAGATGGTAAGATCCCAGAAAACTGAAAGTAGGAATGGGGCATTGCTTGATGTTGCCATTCAATTTTAGGAACTTTTTGTGACGAAGAAGCGAGGAAAACCAGTCCACAGGAATTTCTTACATGCAAATGCTGTCTTACTGTTTTTCTGACCAATTTCATTAAGGCATGTTCGACGTTGTTAACAGTTTACATGATGTAGATGTGCCTTTGTGGTTTGCTTTGCAGAGGGATGCTGGAAAAGGCCAACCAAGTCAAATTTCAGATTTCCGCCCCCTCTCGGGTGACGTTCTGCTAGCCTTCGTCTTTCTCTCCGTTTAATCTGTGTTTGCATTGTTTTTCACAATCTTCAGGCTCGAAACGGCAAAATGCGATCCTGAGAGGCTTATTGAGGTTTACCTATGTTATGCTTTGTTTCAGACGACCTACAGGGTGGCCCAGACTAAACGGAGCTCCAAGAATCAGTCGTAAATGAAGCAACAAAGTGACATTTAGTCCCTCATACCTCTCGTGAATGTCGGCTGTATGTTATAGAAGTGTTTACTTTGAAAGAATGCATGAACAGCAGAAAGAAACAAAGACAGCCATAGGCACCTTCGTTGCCTAAGGAACAGAGTTGCCATTGTGCAGCGTGCGTGCGACGATTCTGCCAAGTCTCTTCCTCTCAAACACAACTTCCCTTTTCTCCTCCGCTGCTCTCATGGCAGCTCTGGGCGGTTAGCAACGGACCTTTGCGTCTGTCACTGGCAGACTCGGGCTGGACAATCAATGTCTAAATCGGGCTGTCCCGCAGGAGGTAGAAGAGACAGCTCGGCGCGAATTCCTCCTCATCTCCCACCCACCCCTAGCCCGCGAACTGCCTCAACCGAAGGAGGAGGAAGTTATGAAGAGTTAAAAGGTCTCCCTCTGCCTCCGCCCGCTCAAGGCCTCCGTCATTCCGTCGTCCTCGGACACCGCCGAGTCCAGCAGAACCCACAAGAATGGAGGAGGAGGAGAGGACTCCAGACTAGACGAGGACGGACTCCCAAGGTCAGAATTTTGGGGCAGAGAAACGAAGGACAATTTTGACAGGTCCCGGATCTTTTATTTAGCGTAGAGGCTGTTTGCAGTGAGTGTTTCTTTCAACCCTTGTAAACATAATTTCCTTGCCAAGTTCAGGTGTTTACGTCCTTTGGGTGAGGTGAAGTGCGCGGAGAAAGCAAAAGTGTCACGTAACTGCTGCTTCAACACTGGCCGAGGCCAGGCAGACGTCAAGTTAGTGCCCTGAAATGTGCGTGTGGAGACACTGACAATTGTCAAGTAACTAAGGGGGAGCTGAAGGTTTGTACCCTCGCAATGCGTTCTGAAGTGGTCTCTATTTGTTTCTGGAGGCCAATATTGAATTTACTGTTCCAAACCTCTGTCGCCTTAGGTTATATACTAAGAAAAAAGAAAGATTACGTTTGTTTCTGAGACTCACAATTGGCTTTTTTTTATCACAAATAGTACGATGCTTATGTGAGTTGCTGAGAAAGAGCTAGTTTCCTTCTAGTGTAGTAGTCGAAGCCCTTGATATACCTGCCTCAGTACATAGAGAGAGCAATCAAAACAGTGGCTGGGCATTGCACCATGTCTGACGACATCTGGAGTTCCTCTGGCGTCAGGAGTCACCAATGCATAAAGAGTGAAAAAGAAGGCTACACTCACTCAGTGGAGATCTTCTACTTCACAGGCTCACTTTTACCCTGTTGACCGGAAGAAGAAGAATTGTTCGAAAGTGACTTCCAATGGCGGCCTTCTTGGGCCTCGACCTATTCGACCCTTCGTGCTCTGACGAGCCTGTGGCGTCAGCCACCTCCCTCGAGGACCTCCCGTCGGCCTCGTCCGTATTGGAACAGTCAAGGCCTCCCAGGTCCTTGACGTCCATCGACCTTGCCTCCAGGATGCGGCAGGACAAGGATCCCGTCGGCACGGTCAAGATCAGGACGCGTATGGCCTCAGCCCACAGCGAGGGAGACTTCTCCTCGTTGCCTCCAGAGCCACAACAGGTACAAAGAAAAAAGATGTACATTGAATGCGTTATTTTCATTGGGGGCCTTATTTAAAATTCACTCATTGAAGGCCGGGTACTGAAATTTCCTTAGTGTCAACCATGGCCTCATTGAGAAAGACCCCAGCATAAGTGTTTTGCTAGAGAAGCGACATAAAAGTTTCTAAGATTCGGTCGCTGTGTTATGATGTCAAGAAAAATGCCATATAAGAGTTGAAAGAACTGAGGAGTCGTAGGTCAGATGTCACTACTCGCTCATGCATCTCTTTTTTTTTTGTCTGTCTGTCTGACTGTCGCTGAATCAGCACCCTCGTATTGTCACGTCGATGCTGTGGCCGACGGTACGACAAGTCGTTGCCGCTGCTGTCACTTCATTCTTATTTCCAACAGGGCAACGTCGAGTACAAGCTGAAGCTCATCAACCCCACGGCCCAGAGGCTGGAGCACCTGGTCACTCAGATGAAGTGGAGATTACGTGAGGGTCAGGGTGGGTTGCCTTTTTTTTCTCACATCAACACTTGTTTTGGAACGTCTGAACACTTGAACTGGTGCTGTTTGCGCAGTCCGTTTGTTCATAGAGTGCGTGATATCGCGTTGTTTCTTTAACAGAGACTTGCAGTTGTTTCCATTTTCTGTTCCATTGATTATTCTCTTCTTCTCTTCTGAAGCAAATATTTGTCAGCAATGTGACTTGATAACCGGCTATGAAAATAATCTGTGTGACCACAAACTAACATCATGAAGAGGTTGTGGGATAGAAAAAAAGCAGGTTACAAATGAAAGTTTCCTTTCTGTCAGGTGAAGCCATTTACGAGATTGGTGTGGAGGACAACGGGCTGATGACGGGGCTGTCCGAGGAGGACCTTGAGTCCAGCCTGGACACGCTAAGGGAGATGGCGAGGTGGATGAAGCGGCGAAGAAATATAAATGTACAAATTCATTCAATGGGATTTTTTTGTATATCAGAAGACTTGAGGCCACTATCCACGTCCTGAGGGAGCGAGTGATGACCACTGAAAACGGTATCAGGACTGTGGCGGAGGTTTTGGTCAGAAAGGTGAGGCAAGTTCTCAATGAAGTCAGTGGTCGTCTGGATTGGCGTGTCAGCATGAAGTTACATAGTCTCTATTACCGATGAGAATGTTGTGTATCTAGATTGGAAAATCTCCCATAGGTTCCTGATGATCAGCAATGCATAGATCTACGCGTGTGCGTCCTGGGCAGCGCGGATGTAGGCAAGTCCACCCTGTTGGGCGTCCTCACCCAGGGACAGCTGGACAACGGGAGGGGAAGTGCCAGGCTCAACATGTTCAGGCATTTGCATGAGATTCAGTCAGGTAAAAAAAAACCCAGCGTTGCACTGTTTTGTCACGTCACCTTTGGCTCAAAATGGACATTTGATGTGCAGGTCGCACGTCCTCGATCTCGCATGAGCTGTTGGGCTTCGACTCCCTGGGCGTCCCCGTCGACTACAAGCGCTGCAGCACCGCAGAGGAGATCTGTGAAAACTCATCCAAGCTGATAACCTTTATCGACTTGGCCGGACACAGGAAATACTTGAGGACGACCATAACGGGGCTCACGGGCTACGCGCCTCACTACATCATGCTCGTCGTGAGTTTGCAAACACCTGACGTTGTCATGTTTATTGTATTTTGTTCTCCGTCCAATATTAAACTATGTGAATTAATTGGAAGAGATGAAGAAACTATGTTGACAGAAATTATTTTCCTAGGTGAGTGCCAGCTCTGGCGTAGTGTCCATGACGCAGGAGCACCTGGGTATCGCCGTGGCGTTGGAAGTGCCATTCTTCATCATGGTCACCAAGGTTGACGTCACGCCCCGGCAGAGGTTGCAAGCAACATTGGATTCGCTGCAGGTAGTGAAACATTAATATACCAGCCCCTTTCATTTTAGATTAAGTTTAATTGATTACTCTTAAAAAGAAGACCCTGGAGAAAGATCCATCCCGGTGGGAGAGGCGACTCGAGTTATTAAATTGCTTTCAACGTATTGTTTCAGTCGGTCCTCAAGTCTGTGGGCTCCAACAAGATACCTTTGATCGTACGGAGCGGTGACGATAGCGTGACTGCAGCCGGGAACGCCCTCCGCGAAAACGTCGTCCCCATCTTCTGCGTCAGCTCAGTCAGCGGCGTCGGCCTCGTGGAGGCCAAAAAGTTCCTGCACTTGCTACCGCCGGGCGCAGGAGTCAAGGAGAAGGCAAAACTTGAACAGCAGAGACCGGAATTTCAGGTGCTTACCGACGACGCGAATCAAGAGCTGTGCGAGTATCATGTCCAAGTGTTTGTTACATTATACAGCTGCACGAAATCAACTGCCGGAAAGTCCATAACTGTGGTCTTATCCTTTAGATCGATGAACTGTTCGACGTTCCTGACGTGGGCGCTGTCGCCGGTGGTCTCGTCACCTGCGGGATCGTGACTGAGGGCCAGCGTCTGCTCGCCGGGCCCTTCGAGGACGGGTCCTTCCGCCCAATGACCGTGGGTTCCATTCGGCGCAATCGTGCCTGCTGCCGCTTGGTCAGGGCCACGCAGTCGGCGGCGCTGGCGCTCGCGGGGGTGCCGGATGACATCGCAAGCCTAAGGAGAGGAATGTGTCTGCTGGATCCAAGGCAGGAGGAGGAGATTCATGCATGCAAGTAAGATTCTTTTTGCATTACGCGGATAGAAACAGATTTCCACACTTTTTAACGAATATGTGTAAATAGTCAATGATAGATGTTATGTTTAGCCTCATGTGTGCATGGCTAAAAGTAGCATACCGATCTATGTACATGCACAGTTGTACGTACTGGTTTTGTCGGCTCTTTCAAAAGCACTTAAGTTTATAACAACAGGTCTTTCAAACACCCAAATCTTACTGCCATTGCCAATTTCAACTTGCCTGCCTCAGGTACTTCCAGGCCAAGGTGTGCGTGCTGTTCCATCCGACAGAGATCTACCGCGGCTTCCGCGCCACCCTTCACCTTGGCAATATCCGCCAGACCGCCGTGATCGAGGGAATTCACCCATGTGAGGGAATCAGGAGCGACGATCACGCATCCGTGGTATTCAGGTGAAATAAGACAGCTCAAGTGTGCTTCTCCTTCCGTGGGATGAAAAAACATCTCTCCACCAGGTTTCTGCGGACTCCAGAGTACGTCCGGGTGGGCCAGAGACTTCTGTTCAGGGAGGGGAGGACCAAGGCTATCGGAAGGGTCACACAGGTCTTTCCCTATGACCCAGAACGAGTCAACCGTTGATAGAAAACGTTTTACGCACAATGTTTTTGTGCTCCACAATTCAGCTTCTGCGGCATTTTTATTCAGAAGGACGTGCAATTTTTTATGTATGCCCCAACTCGGCTTGGTTGAATCCGCGAGGCTTTTGTCGGATTCTCCCTTAGACCAAAAGCGGCACACATCTGTCTGATCGAGTACTGCATGGACTCATTTTCGCAGTACAAGTCTAAATTGTTTTGAAGAGTACAACAGGAATACTGCGCTAGTTCCCCCAAGAAGAAAAAATATATATAAGACTGAATGCTTATTAGGTTTGTCAACTAATGCCTAGAGTAAATACGCCGTCAGATGGCTTTTGAAGTTGACCCTCATCGGCGTACGGTAAGGAGCTTAAATACGTAGTCCTGTGACATCGACCCGGCCTTCCTCGGCCTCAAGGTTCAAGAATCTTCGTTGACAGCGGTTTCGACCACCCAGCAGCGACAGGGTGTCTCCCACCGCTAAGACGACCACAATGACCATAGAGCTCGTGAAAGATGTGCCATCTCCTTGAAAAAATGCCCACGGACCACAGTCGTCGAGGTTTAAAAAAATAGTTATGGACGAAGACAGTATTCAGAGTGCTTACACAACGATGGGTTGGAGAGCTGACATGCGCACTGCATATTCATACGCACGAAGATGCTGTCAAATGCGCTTTAATCACGCGCACCAATCACAAAAACTTGAGTACTAGAGATGCACATGGGTCTGTACTGATCGGGAGTCAACCCAGGTCGGACAACATTCTTTCTTAACTGGTGACTCAAACCCTGACCACTCAACTCGGCCTGATCAGTGACCTGATTTTTTCAATCCAGGTTGACTCAGATGACATTTTCCTAGGTATCTGCCAGCTTGGTTGTGTTTCTTCATGGAAATGTCAAGTACGGCTGTTAAACACTTTTGTCAAATAATTATTAACTATTAACTTAACCGTATTGTTAGTAATTAATATCCACAGTTTCATTACATGGCTGTTTTACTGCCTGACCCAAGGCTTTCTACATCCGACCAAATTTTACCTTTTTTAGTCGTCCGGTGACCTGACTTGCGTCACACTAGCTTTGGCCTCGGACTCGAGTCGGACCCGAAAGTTACTGATCCGCTACATTCCTAATAGGTGCTGATCATGGACCCAACCTCTTGCTTTCCTTATTCAGGCCCTTCTCAAGGCCGACGTAAGAGGTTTTTATGTAAAAAAAAAATGGGTTGGTTGTGACAAAGCTGTAAAACTTGTCAAAGCACTGATAAAAAGGATGTAGAATGTCCCCAACTCTTTAAGAAGGATTCACCTGACTGGGTCAAGTCTTGATGATTGAATGACGCTCCAATGTCGTATCCTCATTATGCAGCTGCACGGTGCATTTAGTACTGTAATCAGCTTTGGTGTCACCCAGCCACGATGCAAGAAATTCTCAAGAACTTGGACGTTTCTAGAGATTCTCTATTTCTATACGCTCTTTCTTAGTCTAGGAACTTCTTAAAAGACCGTGACACAAAGTCCAGGCCCAGACTGGATTAGTACAGACTCCGGTGAAACCCTCTTCAGTGACAAAGTACCCCGGTTACGCCTGTGGCTGTTTATTCTTCCTAATGCTTAGCAAACTAAATTCTGAGATATGATGGTGAAAAGTAGGATGGCCTCCTACTCGAAAACCTGCGATGATTTGTGGAAAAGTCCTTACAAACATTGGAGTTCTTAAGAATTTCTTACGTGAGTGACGCCAGCATTGAGTCACTGTAATCGCTGACCATTTCGTGTGATTGCGTCGTAATGTCTAACCAATCTGTTGAACGTAAGCCCAGGAGTTTCAACAGCATGCCAACTATGTTTCCAGAGACACTGTTCAATTTTGGTGGCGCACACTGAATTCATATTTATCCACAACTTCACTTTAAAAGCCTTTCTGGTACTGTCTAGAATTTATCCTCGCTATGATCTGCTCAAGTTGTCTCTTTGCCTCGCACTGAGGGAAGTTGTTCATGTCGTAGTACTGAGGTGCAGTCTTCACCAGCCACTCAGGCTTGACGTCCGTGACTGTGCGGATGTAGTTTTTGGTGGTGAGGACGAACTCGTTGTACAAAACCCACTCTGGTTTGTGGTCCAAGCACGTCGAAGGGTGAAGCTGCACGATCTGGTTGTCCTTCACGGTCAAGTAATGACCGCTGCGTTCCAGGTGAGCAACCTGAAGAACAGGAGGAGAAATGATTTAAAGGCTTGCAGTGTGAACATGGTTTCTGTACACGACTAGGTCGCTTATTAACCAAGGCTCCAGCTGCTGTTACTGAATGGACAAGACCAACTTATGTTACAAACAAATTGTGGCCTATCTTAGCCATGATCCAGTCTTTTCCACATAATCACGCCGGATGACGTACAATTGTGTCAACACCAGTACAAATGCATACCTGGTAGGCCAAAAGTCCACTTACACCGCGTGAAAATACCAAATGCTTCATATACAATCACATTCAGCGCCAATTTCGAGGAAAAATGGCACCGTCTACGAGATAGCTACGTCAGCAGCTCAGCAAATGAGGCGGAGCATCCTCAGTAGACAAAAAAACTTATTTTGGCCATTGCACTTTTACCCCTTTTTTGAGAAAAATCATATTTATGAACACTGGTGTGCAGTGAACCTCTATTGGCTAAGGGCCACGGACTTGCGGCCTACCCGGTGGGCAACCCCAAAACAGCTTTGACCCAAAAATTTTGTAATACAACCGAGTTCTACTTATTCTGGACCAATATCAACATGCTCTGGGTCTCCACGTACACAAGAACAACTTCCACAGGTCTTAGGCCTGCGTCGGTTGGGACGATTCATGTTGAATACACTCAAATGCATAGGAAATTATTTGTCACCTGCATGAAGAATCCTGCACAGAGCGCCTTTCTAATGTTGATGTAGTAGTCCTTCGAAGTGAAGTCCGTGGAGGTTCTTTTTAAGTTGAATCTGTCCATGATCCTGCATAGCTGTTGTCTCACGTTGTCGGCAGACTTCAGGCTTCGGTAGTTAACAAAGTTGTCGTAACACCTACAAAAAATTGTCGAGTAAAATAATGACCTCATGTGCAAAGTTCCTGCACAATTTACTTACCACTGTGGATCTTCCATGTTCTGCTTGAACGCATGATAGACGTTGAGTAGTGTAAGGTGGTCGCCGTCGATGTGCGCGAACCTAAGCTTCGAGTCATCGGCGGCCTTCTTGGCCTCATTGGGCCGAACAAAGCACTGCGGGACCGACAACATGGCTGTGATGGACAAGATCTCATTGCTGCAATTGTTCTCGCAGGATGCAATCAACATCTTGGCCAGTTGAGGATCGAGGGGGAACTCTGCCATGATAGCGCCCAATTCCGTCAAGTTTCCGTCGTCGTCCAGGGCCGCCAAGTAATTGAGGAGCTCAAGGGCGCGCATCAGCGTCTCCGGCGCAGGAGGGTCCATGAAGTCGAAGTGCACGAGGTCGTCGATTCCAAGTTTCTTCAGCTACACAGAAGACAAAGCTTTATCGTACAAAATCAAACGGTCGTCTCAGCTGCTTGTCTTCCCATACCTGAAGCACGACCGAGCCAAGGTTAGACCTCAGGATCTCCGGGTACGTGTTGTCCTGCATCTCGTTCTTGAACGCCTTCTCCGTGTAGAGTCTGAAACACTTCCCAGGTTTCGTTCTGCCCGCTCTGCCAGCACGCTGCTGAGCTGAAGCCTTACTGATCGGGGACACCAGCAACGACTCGACGCGGATGCGAGGGTTGTACACCTACAAGACCACACAATGATTGACGGTACCTCGAACGTGTGTTTTCATAAACTTTAGCCTTGCTTGGGAACACTGGCAAGAGTTTTCCAAAGTTGTCTACAGACCCAGGAGAAAGAAGACTGAGAGAATGATCCCACAAGACACTAAGCCAGAAGAATCTACTCGCTTACTATTCTGCACAATTGTTTTCAGTTATGCTATCTAATGGGGTAATCAATGTTATTAAAGAGTTTACCTTCTGCTTGGAGAATCCTGGATCTATGACGAATACGACTCCATCAATGGTGAGCGATGTCTCTGCAATGTTCGTGGAGACAACGATTTTCCTTCCGATTGCTCCGTTGGCTTTCCTGGCAGGTGCGGGCTCGAAGATCCTCTGCTGTAGGTTCGGGGGCAGCGTCGAGTACAATGGGATGCATTTCATGTCTCCAGCATCCGGGCCCAAGTTGTCGATCTCGCGCTTGATGCGTTTGCAAGCCTCCTCGATTTCCTCCTGACCCGTCAAGAACAGCAGGACGTCGCCCTCCTCCTCCTCGCACATGTGAATCTGGACAGCAGGGATTAGGTGCTCATATCATCTCCACTAGGATGGCGACAGCAGTTGCACCTCGAGGGGGGTGCGACTTGAGCCAGTCGGTTGAGTGTACCTGTATAACTGTCCTGATTGCAGCCTCCAGGTAGTCTCTCTCTGGCTCTGGTGTGTAGAAGATCTCCACGGGATGCGTCCTCCCGGGCACGTTCATCAGGGGCGCGTTGTCGAAGTAGTTTTGGAATTTTCCTGCGTCCAAGGTGGCACTCATGATGACCAGCTTCAGGTCAGGGCGGTGGTGGATCACCTATAAAAGTAGAAATATTTGCCAACCCCCATGGACAGTAGTGAACGTCATTGAGCTGGGCATGCACGATGGAACAGAACAAGAATGTTGCACTTCTCTTCAATTCGCTTACGAAGCCTCTAATTATAGTGCTGATGTCATTCACTTCCAGGCATCACTTTTCCTCTTAAACTGGACGACTCTTGAAATTGAAAGTACCTTGAGTTGAGAAGATTTGTTACTTTCTTACTCAGAAAAGACCTTCTGAAAGGATAAAGTCTTGTCCTTCTCGGAGAAAAAAAATGGGGCTCATTCTTGCCTAATAGGATGGGAGCGCGAAAAGTCCAGTTTCCCCGTGAATTCGCCTTGTACTCGTACCGTTTTCAGAACCCCCATGAGTATGTCTGTGGCCAGCGTCCTCTCGTGGGCCTCGTCCAGCAATATGACTTGGTAGTTCTCCAGCATGGGGTCGGACATGGCCTCGCGGAGCAACATTCCGTCAGTCATGTACTTGAGAACGGTTCGTGGACCCGAGCAATCTTCAAACCTGGAACATGATCAATGGAGAAAAATCGTTTAGCATTGAGAGTTACTAGATAGAGCATATAGACTGCACACTGTAGATTAATCAACAGCACACAGATCTCAGGGTTCACAGGTGAAATGACGAAGTTCAGCAGAACACTTGAAGTATACTTAATATATAATCGTACCTTATTTAACTTACATCGACATGTACAACTCAAACTGTGCCCAAATAACAGCCAAAAATTTTAATTTACGATTTGACTTGGTCAACTCCTGAGGATCGGAAGGAAAAGATCTTTGTGCCAAAGTGTCGGCAAATCTGACGCTAAAGCTCACCTGATGGAGTAGCCCACTTCTTGTCCCAGCGACACGTCCATCTCCTCCGAGACTCTCTGAGCGACTGACATCGCTGCCACCCTCCTGGGCTGCGTGCACGCGACGCTCTTCTTCCCCAGCTTCTTGGCAAACTCCACACACCACTGCGGGATCTGGGTCGTCTTGCCAGAGCCGGTTTCACCAACCAGACAGATTGTCTGAAATTAGATTGAACTCTTCTTTAAAGGTCGATCTGAGCTAAAGCTGACTCGGACCCGAGAATAGACAGACGCAAGTTCAGCAGATCACATTCGTGGACTTTAAGGCATGCAACTTTCACAGCGCTAAGGATCACGTCTCAGACGGCAAAAAAACGCTATTAATCTCTCTGTAGCATCTTCCTGCCACTTCCAAAGACTTAAAATAGGACTGAGACACGATCCGAAACTGCCTGTGGATGCCAGTCCAGATGGGCAAATCTCCCTAAGGAGAAAGAGGAGAGTTCCTAAGAAGACCAAGACTAAGGGTCAAGATGACACGAGGTAATCCTAACCTTGCCACCCATGTAAAAGAATCAGTTACCTGGTGCTTGGCTAACAAGTCGAGGAACTTGTCCTGGTACTCCCAGACCGGTAGGGCGATTCTCTTCCTGAACAGCTCGAAGTACCTAGGCGTGTAGGGCAAAGCAGTGTGCGGATTCAGCTTATGGCCCGGCTTGAGGGAAGAGGATCCATCTTCTCGAGCCTTTTTTGAGGAGGACGACCCCGAGTCCACCTCCAACCGGTGCTTCGGCATCGTGTGGACCAAGGCGGAAGCGATCGACACCAAACGAAGAGCCCAACACCAACGTTGACAATCTCTTCTCTACCGCGCTTGAAAAAGAGCAAACCAAACCTACACGCTAAAGTAGGGGTGTATATCGAGCCGGCTCGAGGACCAAGGGCCTCCTAGGTTCCCGAAGCTTGAAGCGACTCTCAAGTCTTAAACCCGAAATCTGAGCTCCGCTAGGCAGAAAGACGTAGTCAACATGACACCTACCCATCCTACCCCACACTGTGCAAATAAGATACCCCAAGTTGATCAGATCAGGCAGGTTTGATCATTAGTAGACAACCCTAGCTGACATGAACTAGAATGTTAGACATGCATGCCTCAAGGTTGCGAAAACATTGTCAAGCTAAAATGAACTCGACCCAGATTTAAATGAAGTTCGACTAATGTTTAAATTTATTTGCTCTGACATGAGCTGAATCTGGCCACTTGCGCAATTTGGCTCCCAGACTTGGCTCGAAGTCTCTCGGCTCGATGCATCCCTACAACACATTTTGCTTTGAGCCCTGCACTGCACAGGCTGTGCAGCCAACAGCGTGGGAGTGAGAGTGGGGCAGAGAAAAGAGAGAAGAAGAACGCGCTTGCTTTATGATCGAACGTAGGACGTCAAGTCCACAGCTGAATCAGCTGCCACTGAGCCCCAAATGGTGCCAAGCACTGTACGCGGGCCACTGTACACTGTACACCGTATGTAGACTGATCACGCTGGTCCCCAGCAGACTGATCACGCTGGTCACCAGTAGACTGGTCACGCTGGTCACCAGTAGACTGGTCACGCTGGTCACCAATTGGGGCTCAGTGGCAGCTGATTCAGCTGTGGACTTTGCGTCCCACATTAGAAGGGCGAGGGTATAAAGGA
>JAAUXU010045549.1_pt1 | contig 51366 bp, 43 predicted proteins | sample 7278151 | NCBI WGS metagenome assembly JAAUXU01 (sample SAMN14350113, study PRJNA611818) | marine sediment metagenome | isolation source: surface marine sediment (1.8m) | place: French Polynesia: Moorea | collected 2018-08
GAACCATTCAAAGTAAAGCATAGGCAATAAAATACAGCAAAAAGTGGTTTTGGCACACCTGAAAGGCTGTATGAAAGTTACAGGAAACACGAATTGTAGCTATCCCGGCTCGCCAGGCCATTACTATGCCGAAAATTCACAGACGAAATTTCAAACATATCTTACATACAGCATGGCGTAAGTGATGTCGCTGGGGTAAAACGGCTGCCCTGACAGCTTTCGAGGTAGCATCTTCAAGTGGAATCGGTCAATCCGACAGTGCTTGATAAGATGCAGAGTCTTAAGCGAATTTGTTATCGCCCATTTTTTGATGCTGGAGCGCTCAAAGTGCGGTCACCCCTAGAGATATTCATGCCAAAAGGCATCATTTTCCACCTTTTTCAGTGGTTTCCACCTGTTCGGGCTCCGTGCTGGCGACATCACTTATGCCGCGCGTTGCACTAAGCGCAAGGGTCGTATCTACGTCTGCCTGATGGTCCGTCTGTCCAACTTTTGCGCGAAGGTCGTGCTCAAGGTGTACGAGCGAAGCACGTGGACTGTGTGAACTTGCATATACTACATAAGTCATAGCAATCACTTGGGGGGTAACTTTCTGTGAGACTGAGAGTGAACGTAGCTGCACTGAGGGCGAAGGTCATCGCGACCATGACTTCTCGGTGATCATAGGCACGTGTGTGAATGGCAAGGTTGGAGACGATCGGTCCAGAGGTGGCAGACACACACAGCGCGTTATACGTTAGCCACTCTTCCAACCCCGCAAAAGTGGGTAGCGGGATAAAAGTTGCTCGGCACACCTAAAAATGGGAAAATGGATAAGGCCTTGGGGATATTTGAGGCTGGAAATGGAGATTGAAGATTTTGTGTTTGTGAAAAATTGTGAATCTCTCAATTTGTGACCTCAAATGACCTCCAAGGTCAGATCTGACCGTATCTGCTTCCCCATTTTAGAAGCTGCTTAGACACTTCGCTTTCACAAACTTTTTCCATTTGGGGTTTGGCAGGGAAATGGCATATTTACTATTCGGCCTTCATGTCACTAGCACAGTGACGTGTAGAAGAACAGGCACTGTTCTTCTACCCTTAAGATTGAGGACAGGTGTAAGGTGGCACCCTGGGATTGAGGACATAAAAATGACCTCTTTCAGGGATGTACCACGGAACCTGGACCCTCAGGTTGTCCAAGTTGTCTCGCCATTTACCCTTGGACACAGATAGATAACGACATCCTCATTTAGACGTATAGGCTGTAGACCGGTTCGGAAATGTCAGTTTTGTTGGGGTGGGGTGGGAAATTGGCCTGAGGCGTAGATACAGCTGGTACAAGTTTTTTTTCTAAGGAAAATATGTTTTTACCACGCACAGGCTTAAATCAAAGTTTTATGACATGCTATATTTTTTGTGTGCAGTGCACACTTTTTCCTGGTTTACTTCTTTTGACTGGTTTGAGCTACAGAAGGGTTTTAATCATACCACTAAAACTTACGCATGATTCAGCACACAAACCATGCAACATGAACGTGAATGAATAATATGACATGCCATAGGAGCACGCAATTTTTATTACAGTGCACACTGTATTGTACAAGGACAAGGCCACAGACGCTCGACATGAAGACCCCTTTTCGTGTCGTCAGTCTTCTGATTCTTGCGACCTTCGTATCGGGGCAATCCTTTCTCGGTAATGGAGGAGTATTCGATAGTTCAGACGCCCAGGAATACTGGAACAGAAGGTAAAAGTCTGTCAGCATCGTGTGATTTTAGCCACAAACATTCTCAGGTGGTTTTTGTTTCGTTCTTTGAGATTTGGTAAAGACGTCTTCGCTGTAGCGAGAGCAGCTGCCAAGAGCTTCATAAGGCTGAACAATGAGGGGAGGAAAATACGAAAGCAACAGCCGGTGCGGCAGCAACAACAACACAAAGCACATCTCTTGCTGCGGCAGAAACTGCCACAAGAAGAGGTCCATCCAAAAGCCATCGTCTCACAACGAGGGAAATTAAAGCTTAAGAAACTGTACTTGACATCATCTACACAAAGTTTCTTCCGAAGCCTTCATGGTGCTCCGATCTCAATGATGCAGGTCAAGACCGATGACGAAAAAGACACTTCTGCTCCCAAAAAGGAGGAGAAAGACGATGCCGAGAAGGCTCCAAAAGTCTTGTACTATGATTCACGGAACTTTGGCTCCGCATCTGACTGGATCGCAACAATGACAAAGTACAATAAAGCGTAAAATGCGATGCGAGAAAAGATGAAGGGACTAAGTTACCATACACCGTTACTATCTGGCCTTCACTGCAATCCCTCCATGTGGTAACTCCTGCGTTCATTAAATTCAACCTATCATCTACCTGCTGTACTTGCAATTTACACATACGCGATACTTGTGTAGGTACGCACATACGCGTGGGTATGTAAGCGCGAATATAGATATGCATGTACGTAAGATCACATGGAGGTTCAACGGTGAGTCATTAACAGAGAACTATCGGATTAGCGTGACACTGGCGAATATCGCATGTTCTTGATCTTGACAATATTGCATGGCAACTATCGCACCCGGGTGTCGTGTGAGCTAATGCTACAATCTCAGTTGATTCTTTTCTATCGTAAGGTGAACAAACACTTGCTTCGGAGTCCAGAGGACTCCAAAAAGGTGTGATTCCCTCAAGGCTCCTTCGTTTGGTACGCTATCGTCGAGGACCGCGTGATGTCTTCTCTCGGTTCTGACGTCAAGGATGACATTTGTGTCTTTTTCCTTCGTCGCGGCATCGAGGATCGTGCGGGATGGCGTCAGGACACTTGAGGGGAATCCGGACTTGACGAAAGTCCTCAGCGAACCGGAGCAGTCGATCCGAGCAATAGGCACTCATTTTACAATACACCATAAAGCAATGTCAATGTACTTCACAAGTTAATGTGTAAGCGACAGCTTAAGCAGTATTCGTGACGCGGAGTATGCGTATACTGTACATTGTGCAAACTCTCTCAGATGTGTGGGAGAGACATCGTGGCGCAGCGGTGCTGTTCGTACAATGTGCGTCAAACGTGCGGTCATAAGTATGTTTTTGTGGGCTCTCACTCTAGGAGATTCTGTGAACCTGGCACAGTCAGCCTTGCCAGAAAACACACGGATGCTACTCACTTACAACATAAAAAGAGACATGAAGTCAGACATACCCTGCCATCAGTTTTTTTTACAAGTGCACCAAGGTGATACCACAAACATCTTGACCTAATGGTGCGCCGCAGTGCAAATATTGGGAGAAAAGCACCAGAACCTTGCACAATCGGATAAAGACTATATGGGAGACTTAAAATTACAATCTTTATTATAGTTGCAATGTCAGAGCAGCCTGATCTCAGCCGGCACAGAGGTTGTATCATGATACAGCTTGGGAGGAAACACTCAGCTGATGTCATTCAATCATTCATAACTCTTGGTTGGCTGGACCTACCCAAGTTGTTTGCCCCTCTATGGGAAGCTCAGACTCTTCTCTTAGAACAATTATTGTTGCACTTTTGCTCTAGGATCACTTAGGATCCCCGCATGGTAAAGAGGACAAAGGACAAAAATAGTTCTGAAATCAATTGGTTCGAAAAATCCAGATACTTTCGCATTAACTCTTTGCTATCCAATCCTGTCTCGCAGTGCCCAATGGTTTTATTGACATCTGACCACTATGATAGGGTGTACTTACTATATCGCCAGGCTCTCTCTCGCAGTTTGTCATTTTGTTACCAGTACAAGCAATACAGCTGCCGTAATGGTTCGGATCTATTTAGCAGCTGCTATGCAACAATCGTGATTTTGTGGACAATTGCACCAAACTACAGCACTTTTTCTGGACCTCCAGTGCCCTGATGTCGATATAGTCATAATAGTACTTTCATAGGCTTGAACGTCATCCCCAAGAATCTCAGGAGCTGCTGGACAAAGACTTGGATAGGACGAGGACTCAGCTAGATATCGAAAAGAGACCTCGTAGTGTACCACACGACATAAAACGCAGTTATGTTTGCGCACGCATAAGCACAGTATCAAGAGCATCTATGTTATCTTTTTTGTAGACTTGGACCCAATCTCGAAGTTTCTGGACAATGACTTGGATGGTACGAAGACCCAACCAAAACTCTCTTAATGAAGAGCTAAAAAACAGGAGGAGGAAGGAAGTTTTGCCACACTTACGGGATGCCCAAGTTCTACGGGGGTGACAATGGGGATGCCACTAAACCAGCCTGGAGCATTTGACCGTCAGACTGCAACCTCTGGCTGAACCACAGACTTGACACTGTAAGTTATATTTCCCAAGTGCCCATGACAATATAGGTATTGATAAGTACAATTTTTGTACCGCACGGACCAAATGTTATTAGGGATTACTTTGACGACCTGTGTAATCGTCACTCAGCGGCCACCCAAAGGAGCCTCGCTGTTCTTACATTTCGGGTGCTACAAGTTTCGTTAAACTGCGTTAGCAAAAGCTATCACAGCCCACTTCATGGCGAAGAGGCTCCTCACGGCGTTCCAGAATGTCAACCCGAGTTGTCAGTCGCTTCGTCGTAGGATAAACGATGGAGCGTCCGGCCTAAGTCTCAATGACTACCATGATCTGTGTGGTCGTCTTCAGTTCTTTTGCCTTTGTTGTCCTTTGCCGGCGGCTGGAGGAAGCCAAGGAGTCGTCCGTATTGTACGGAAAGTTGGGATCAGCCAAAAGCCTTGTGATCCTGCCATGCGTCGCTTTTTCGTATGGTACAGCTCGCAATGCTTGCACACGTGACGCCAGCGCAAGTCTACAATCACAGAACTTTCCTTTTATGCGCTTCGCTAACTTGTACGATCTTTTCAGAATCCACGTGAATGAACATTCCAGTGCTTGCTAATTTTACAGAAACTTCTGGAGGCTTCACAACTTGTTTTCATCTTCAAACTTGAATCTTCAACCGGAGGTTTTTTGTAGCCTTCTAGGTAGATACAGTAGTGTGAAGAACATATACTTTTTCTGGTAACGCATAGTTAAGCATACGTGTGTGTGAGACAGACATTCGAAACCTTTTGGCTGCTTCGTGCCCGCAAATTCGTTCTCTTACGTCCAACGGGCAGCACGATCAACAATTAGATAGTCATTCTAATCCATTCTCAAGCAAATACAAGTTCATACGTGCTAGTCTTGAGAATCTCTCATTTTTAAAATCAACCCCGCGAAATTTCAGTGCTTTTGCCACCTTTGTGATGCATCTTTACGGGGCGCACTTTCGCGCCTCGGGTTCCCCACTCCAGATGTAGGACGCGCTCTGTCTGTTTCGTCATTCGTACAAGTAGGACCTTTTGTGGTGCTGGTAAGCTGCTCCCTGTGAGCCAGAGAGAAGATCTGGTACATAGAGTATATAGAGGGCGCAGAAGGCAGCAAAAGCGGCTCACGACTCGGACCGTCCTATGAGGTTGTGAGTTTCAGCTGTCTGCTGCATCACCAAATAGCTAGCATGATAGAAGCATCAATTCAGGTAGAAGAACCCCTCTGACAGGTGGCGCCCCAAGCGGAAGGATTAAAGACTAGACTTCATAGAATTGTTATTGCAGTCACTCATGGAGTTTTGAAGCCCATAGATATTTCAAAATTGAAAAAGAAAGGTGCATGCAGATCTGGATAGTGGCCCTCGGTCAAACTTTTACCTTAAAAAAAGGAACTTTATCTATATTTACTAGATGGCTGGCTAGAATGCTGGCAGTTTATCTGCTGTCTTCAAAGTTGACAGTGCAACTCTGAGAGTCAGCTGAGCAAATGTGCTTCTGCTGTGTGACCAGACTGGGAGTGGCTATGCAGCGTAACAAAAAGCAATCTTTGCAGGCAAGCAGAATCTCAGTCAGGACGAGCTTCTCAAACGTAGTAAGACTATAGGCCCAATCAAAAGCTTTAGTGTCATTTTTTGTTCCAGTTAAGAAAATCATCAATGTGGTTGTAAGAGGAGACACAGGCGAGGACTCCTCTTTCATATGGTGTGTAGTGACTATCAGTCTTGCTCTTTCCCTGTGCTTGTGGCGCCTCCTCCTAGGGTGGCACAATGGGACTTGCTTGACCCTTCCATCTTGCTAGCTGTTCTGTGGCTATATGAACCACTTCGTATTGTAGGCTTTGTATGGCAGGGTGAGCAATTGTCGGATAAATTTCAAATTGCTTGTGGCAGATAGGAATATTGGATAGATCAGTGTGTCCTATGCATTAACATGCTGAATGGTGGGTTCTTTCTAATCTGACAGAAAATTATCACATCTTACTATTTCATTTCAAACTGACCACCATCTTCTGGTGCACTTCGACGAGCATTTCGCAACACAAAAGTTGGAAGAGTCGTAACGCAGTCGTCGAATGCTCTGTACATGAGGAGCTGCAATGGCTATGCTGCAATGGCTCAATATAAAAAATCCACGGTTCAGCTTTTCATCGATGCGTAGTACATACCCACTTATCCAAAATCTCTGTCCGCCATAAGCAACTTAAAATTTACACTGCAATTGCTCGCCCGTAGTATGGCTTTAACCGGCAACGATCTGTCTGAGCTGTTACCAGCGGGTACGCGTAGTAGAAACGGTTTGGGGTCCGGTAACAGGTACACGGACTGGTACTCGTTGCAGCTCTAATATGTGTAGACACATCGGCATGTCGCCTCTACTTGTAGACAGGACATAAACTGTACTATACACTGCGCAAGTCAAAATCTTTGTAGCATCGACAGCTGTTTAGGACGGTCCGCGTCGTTGCCCCCTCTGTTCCTACTAGCTGACGGCCCATGCGCTCTCTCTCCCTTCCCTTGTGTGAGCAAGAGCATGCACAGCAGGCCTGGATAACCTTATTCTCAGAGCAAGGGGGTCCTGTTCTCTAGTCGACCGACTCCATGTGGAAGCAGCAGCAGCAGATAGGGCAGGCTAGGCAAGTGGAGGAGAAAACATCAGCTGATCACCACTGCGCGCATGCGCGAGCCACAAAGTTTATGTGCACGCACGCGCACGCGCGCCTACACGCACGCACACACTCACACACTCTTTTCTTCCAGCTTTGTTGCGCGTTGGGGCATTTTGAAGAACAGGCTCGCGTGCGGCATGATCATACCAATACCTTTACTGACATGGTTCATGGTCGAAACTGCATGCACTTCTTTGGTCATTTACTTGCGTAGTTTTCACGTACGTGAAAACGTTTTGTGAGACAACATGTAATTTCCCACTGTCAAAGAATCTTTTCTTTCTTTATTTCTGGAAACTAAGACAAAGTAAAGCTACTGGGTTAGGCTACCAATCGGCTAAAGACAACAGGATCCAAGCATAATTCATACGAAGAGTGGAAAAAAATGTCTGGCCTCGTTGATCAGATACCAGCAGATCGAACACGTGCATCAGTCGATTCCATGCACCATGAACCACCTGAGAAGAAATTTGCTGCCAAACGTACTACATGGTAATAATACTGTACCTACGCTCTACAGACCCTCTCTTTTCTTCCTGGTGCAAGAGCATTTCTTCGTGCGAGCGATCGAGCTGCGAGCGCTCTCTTCACGCCATCCTGCGCACCAGCACAAGGCAGGAAGGCAGAAGAGTATGTTTCTCTCTTTCCTCAGGCCTGCATGTGTCCAGAGCACAGAGCAGAGCAGAGACCAGCGTCTTATAAGTCCACAGCTGCTGCCCCCCTCTCGCTTGCCTGATGCAGCTGGCGCCGTGGGAGGTTGCTTCTCCTCGGGAAAAAGCATGAACCAACTCTGAGGACTTCGTTCAATAGGAATCATGAGAATATGTTTGACAGAATTTCAGATTGGTGCACCATTTTGTGCCCGTCTGGTTCCATCTACAAAACTGAACCCCCACTAACTGCAGGCAGGTGTTGTCTTCCCCTCGCTCCCTTGCAGCTGATTTGTACGGAGTGGCCGCGCTGCGCTGCCACCAGCGCCACCTGATCTTGTAACCTAGAATTTCTTCTATGGTCCAGAGTTTCTTTCCTTTGCTGCTGCAGCCTCTGACTCTCTTCTCTCTCACCATTGAATGCAGGGGGAGAAGAGTAATGGGGACGGCCCGAACCACCGTGCTAGGAAGGCAGCGGGACGCGCTTTGCTTCTTCCTCGCAGCTACCCTGGCTAGTACTACTACTACCTAACTCACTACATACTTGGTATTGCATGTAGTACTACTACGTACGTTGTACAGAGAAGAGAGGAGGAAGAAGCTCTCTCCATCTCTCACTCACGTATGTGTGTGTGAGAGAGTGTGTGTGTGTGTGCTCTGCTTGACAGTTGTGCTTATAGCGATCGTTTCGCCGCCCTCTCCCTCCCTTGACTCCCGCTCTCGATAACGGTGTGTGCTCACAGTGGAGTTTGGGAAGAAGACTTGGTGAGAGAAGTGGGCAAAGGTGGTTGAAGAATAACTCTCGTTATCAAGACCTCTGCTTTACCAAATGTGATCTCTTTGAAGCGGACAGAAACAAGGTTTCAGCCAAGCTATTTCTCTCTCCTGAAGAGAAAGGCTTAAGACTGGCCCACATCAACGTACCAGACCATTCGCCAACACCCGTGCCGACATATAAGCCAGAGACATTCGTACCAAAGGAATCAGGATTCAATGGAGTGAAGACTTCCTCGATCTTTTTTTTGAGAAGAAAGTGAAAATGTGCGTCGGGCAAATACCACACTTCTCACAGTAAAATGTGTGTAACTTTTACACACTCACACACTACTATACATACGTACACAAACAGTGCCGAAGCGAGAGGAAAGTGCAAGCTGTCGGGCAAACTCAAGGCCACTATTGTGCCTCATTGGCTCATGAGCAAAACTCTTAAGAGCGGATCTGCATTACAGAAATCTTGATCTGCAATGTGGGTACCTTGGCGAAAAGTCTTTCTTTAGCGGCACTCATCGCCACGTCTAGCAGTGCCGACTCCTTGAGTCTTGTCCAAGTGGCAAAACCTACCCAGTCTTCCTAACAGCACCAGCATTAGCGCAACCATTCAACTGAACCAGTGCGTTTGCTGTACACACTGCTATGCGTTATACTAGAGACTATACCAGGACATACTTCGTATGCAGTAGCACTACTGCTACGTACTCAGGAGTGGCGCGACAACCTTGATTTGAACGAGGTTACGTCAGGCTGTCCGCCGGTCGGTCGGTCGGGCGATTGTCGGGCGGGCGAGCGACCGAGTCACAGGGACATATACTAGGGAGAGTGCATGCCTTCTTTCTTAACGCACTAGGCCTTCTCCTCCCCTCCTACTGATGCTGCGTACTAGTACGTAATAGCCATACTCCTGCAACTAGTACTAGTACGTGCCACACGCGCGCACACACACAGGCACTGCAAGGAGTCTGACATCTATCCTGTGGAGGCAGCCACCCTGTAGGAAGCATCTTCGTTGCAGCAGCAGCAGCAGCACCACCACCACCACCTCCACCTGGTCCTAAATCGCATGCGAATCTGACAGAAGAACCGCGAGCGAGCGACGAGCGATCCGGCCCTAGCGGTGTGGATGCGGCTACGGCGGGTGTGTGTGAGGCAGCAGGAACCATCAGAGTCCTTCAAAAGTTCATGACTCTCGTCCTCGGACGACGCGGCGGCGGTGGCGGCAGCGGCAGCGGCAGCGGCAGCGGCAGCGGCAGCGGCAGTGGCAGTGGCAGTGGCAGCGGTAGTGGCGGCGGCAGCGACGACGACTACGGCGGCGGCGGCGGCGGCGGCGGCACTGTCAGCAGCAGTCTTGTCAAAAATCTCTCCCCCTTTGGTTGTGCTCACATTCTGCTCTAGCAAAGGCGAGTGATCACAGTGTCGATCGCGGAAGGAACTGGTGCGATCGCTGGCTTCCTTTCCCGTGATAAGTGCAAATGTCACACATGGAGACCATGGACCAGATCAAAAGTCAGAGCGGCCGCCGCGGAGTGGCCGAGGGTCCAGTCTCGCGCCAAGGAGCCACTCATGTCTGGTTGACGACAAACTTTCATCAGTGCAGTGACAAAGAACCTCTGATATCCTCAGTCACAGACGGGCTCTTGCGGAGGACACAGGAGGAGAGAGGCCAGCCTCTCCGCAAGCTCTCTTCTGTCTCAGCTGCTTTCTGCTGCCACAGCATATAGGTTGGTTTTCGAAGGACATACGATGCATAGAACGTCTCTCTCCTCTTTCTTCGCCTTGAAACTCGTGAGGACAGACGGGAGCTTTCTAATTCGGCTCTCTCATTCGCTGCCTTCTTCTATGTGACCTTGTAAGCAGGACTCACAGCACCATAACAGAAAGAAGGCAAAAAGGCTTATGCCGCTAGCAATAAAAGTGTGTCTTGACATCCTCGATCTAGCAGTTGCCTTGCAACCAGCAGAAGAAGATGCCCCTGATTCAGCCACCCACAGAGCCACCCTCGAGATTTGAAGAACCTTATAGTGTGTGAGAGATTACTACGTTGGACGGCTCGCATATCTCTTCCATGCAGCTTCATATCAAATCTCTGTAACTCGACATGGGCCGATTGGCGATCGTCGAGGAAGAGAGTGGCCGCGAAGGCTGCGGTAGCGGCAGCGGAACTACTGAAATGTCCCCTGCCCATCAACAGCCGCCTGCCGTTCAAGTCGCACAAGTTACGGTAGCCTCCAATGCTGCTGGCAGTAGCATCAGCCGCCCCAAGTTAAGTAAGGACAAGAGGACCAACACCAAGTTGAGTGAGGAAAAGAGGTCTAAGGGGTGCAGCGATGAGTCGGGCTTCTTCGAGGAGCGCTCAGACAGCGTGGAAATTGTCTATGACAGAAAGGAGGCCTTGCTAAACAACAATAACAGCAAGAGTGGCAGCTCCACCAACTTAGTCAAGATTGAAGGTGTTGCTGCTGCCACTGCTGCCGACGGCGGTGATCAGCGGCGGCAACCCTTGCAGGAAGGAGGAAGTGACCAACGATGTGACAGGAACGTGGAGCACCAAGGTAGGCCTGAGAGCGAGCGAGCGGGCGAGCGAGGGAGGGGGGGATTCAGGATGAGGAACAGGACTTTTTTGAACGTTTCGAACGATGCAAGTTCCGTTTGCATTTGTTCTATCGTGGTCGTCGACGCCTCCATTGTGCTATAGTCATGTACGCACAGTCTGCATGAACGGGTCTATGTGAGGAAAAGGGTCCCTGGTATGATTAGGGCATGGTGGCCGTTATTACGTGTCATTGTAGGTCCATCCAGTATATACCAAGCATCACAGGGCAGCACGTCGTCACTGATACTTGTACACATGTGCGAACGCAGGACTGAATCCTGTCGGTTTGTGTCTATGTTGCCAGGATAGGTGGATACCGGAGACCAAGAAGAATTTACGCAGATAATTTGGTGCAGCACACTTACGTACACCCGCAAGGAGTGTGTGTGTGCTGATAACAATGGACATATCTATTTTATTGTTTCCTAAACACACTCGTGAGAGGGTATTAGACAAGCTTCTCTGACGTCATCATCGCAGATCAAGTCTGTCTGCACTGTGGAGGTTGCTACAGACCTTCAACTTGCCTTTCTCTGATTACATACAGTGCCTCTTTTGTATCGGACAACGACGGACATTACTCTTGTAGTGATTACCTGGGGTTTCTACTTCCATATGTGCTGCCTTGTCAGAGCTTTAATTAACGTAACTTCTCCATAATGAACGGTACCTGCTTATTGCGCCGCGCGTACCAGAGTTTTCCTGTTCCTCCGATGATATACCGTGCGGTAAAGGGTTATCTAAGAATTCTCAGCTCCAGTCTTTGGCTGCCATATGGCACGGCTATATCGACTTAAACTAGTTTTGCTGCTGAAGGTGGAATTAATCAGTGAATCATTTCTTTGGCTAACAATCACGACTTTTAAGAAGTTCTAGTATTAGCGAATGGTCCACTTATTGGGTTGACTTTATGTTTTCTGGACGGCCAACGGATCGCAACTCCCTTAAAAATCAGCAATCGTCTTTTACCAGTCAACGTTCAGCAAACCTGGATCATTGGGGAATGTGACCATGGAAAGGCAGTGACAGAGATGAAATGTGCATTCTGCAGAAAATTCAAAACTAAAGGACATCGCAAGCCAGCAGTTCAATCAAAAGTCTTTGGCCAATGTCATTCGGCATTTTCGTGATGCCGGATCTGCTATGAAAATGCGCTTGGGAAGATCAGGATCGCACTGCTCAAGTTTACTGGAGTAAACAGCAGTCCACTTGCTGTAAAAAGGCCAGCAGAAGAATTCTGTCGAGTGTTTCGTCAGAAAAGCTTTAACATGTGGTATGTGGCACTTTGAGGCATCATGAGCTCGATGTCTCAGCTCAAGGAGCATCATGCTCGAGACCTCGGTGAGGGATGCACTGGGAAAAGGCTTCAGCTGCTGGATCGTGCAACAGGATAACAACTTCCTCCAGAAAACATCCTTTCAGCCAAAACAAATGAGGGTTCTGCAGCCAACGTTGAATCGTCAAAGGGAGACACCAACCCCCAAACATCAACTCCAAGGACAGAGTAAGAGAAGACCTGACGTCCTGGGTAGGAAGGGATTGTTGAGAAAGACGCTGGAAGACGACAACGCAGCTTCGGACCGTTTGAATTTGGTTGTGCATCCACGAGTGAGTCGATTGCACATTTGCAAATCTGGAATTCTTGCGTGAAAACTTTGTCGCCAATCAGCCGTAGGTCGAAAGTCGAGTGGACTTGTGACGTCTTTCCCATCCAGAGCTGCAAAATATGGTCCAAGGGAACTAGAATCCGTTAAGAAATGAATGCGTCTTGACAAGAATTCTTGGATACATTGGATGTATCCAAAGGAAACTTGTCCCAATCCAAGCATCATGGTCCATCTATTGGAGCTCAAGTTTCTTGAACGAAAAAACCTAGAGCCTCTGAATTGGATCCGTGTGTCCTAAAATTTGTGATATTTTTTTAAGCCATGCTGAAGCTTTCGTTCTATACGTGCATCATATTTAGGATCCTTTTGCTGTTTGCGATCCTCGACATCAGTTTTCTGCTACCCCTTGGTACAAACTTGAAGATAGGAAATTGTCCCCTCACTCTATTCGTGCACATTTCCAGTTGAAGCCCAGAAAGTATCACATTACATTGGCACGAAACAACTTTCTGCGTATGAAATTGCATTTTCCATTCAGTATGCCCGTTGGTGGAAACCTCTGGTATATGTGGTGCTCACAAGGAGGTTCCCACGTTCTCGTTGGTGTGAACTATGCGCATAACTTGACTAAATCACTAGGAGCATGAGCTAAATCACTCCGGTAGTCAAGTCAGGACTGCAATTATTTCACTTGCACAACGTGGAGGGAGACAGAATAGCGACCCCGAAACTTTTGGACCAAGGTTTTCTCTGGATTTTCATGCGAAACTGCTGCCTAATCTCGAAAGAGCGTGGAGCACTCGTTCGTTCTCGAAAGAGTGAGAAGGAACTTCCACCAGCACCTGACTTGTGTGCACAGGACTTAGTAACTACTTGAACCCATAGACGCGTCCTCGCACCAGGCAGGTGGGCAACTCACGTGGGTTGGAACACGTCTTCATAGATGCCTTTTCGCAGATACAACGCAATTCAGTCGTTGATCTATGAGCATCGAGGCAGGCCTTGTCGTGTCAGACGTGTGTACACAGGTACGCATACGCACAAGTTATACAGCATGCAACAAGTGCAGGGCGTCTTCTAGATGCTGCCCTAAAAGTGCTCATCACAGGTAGGCCTGACTACGTATGCGTCCAAGAATATCGGGGCAAATCCAACGTTTTATGGTGTCGACGGAAAGTTGCTTCATAGACGTATCTGGCTTGCGCAATGCTGCACTTGTCCACCTCTTGGTGAACACGTCATACAATATGCTGTAACTGTACGGACTACCGGTAGTGGTAACCAGCTGCGGCCATGTTCCACATCTAGGTTGCTGTCATGTGCACACATGCACAATGTGTACCTCTCTTACAAACATATTCTTCAGTATAGTGCCGACGCATATACGTGCAAGTACGTGTGTACGACGTACATACAGCGCAGGGCATGTTTGTAAGGCCTATGCCGTCTTTCTTTTTTTCTGCCATTGCAGTTTCTCCTCTGACAGTTAGATTGCACAGATACAGTACACTCAGCCACTTTTGCTGACTGATTTTTTCGTACCTTTATCACAAGGGCTGCTACCTTGACATGGTTTTCGAAGCTGTAGTTGTAGTGGATTCGTCACGCGTAAAGAAGGGTCTCCTTCTCATGCATTTTATAACCAAGGTTCGATTTTCTGCAACCCTCCATGGTTTGGATGTGACCTGCGCACGAGGATGAAGGAGCAAACTTACCTTACGTTCGCTCGTACACGACGAACTCATTTGCACGGGGTTGGGAGATAGATATTTCCACGAAAGAACTTCTTTGGCACGATTCCGCGTATTCACATTTTGGGCTTGTTTCCATCTGAGACAACATTGAACGTACGAATAGGCCTAGGTGAGCCCAACTCAAGAGAGACAGGGCGGAGAGAGAGTGAAAGAAATTTCGCAACTGTTGCAGCAATTGATGTCGCCAACAACTGCATCTGACATTCTGCATGTGCCCAAGGAAAACTGCGTGTGCTTCATGCAACTCGCTCTCTTTCAAAGCACGTCGTGTGTGTAAGCAATCAAATGTCGCGGATAATCCGTTCTGATGAGGACGCCTAAAACTTAAAGAATTACAACTTAACCACAGTAAGTCGCACAGCTACACAGCTTGGGGAAGGCTCAACTTCAAGTGCTTTGACCCAAATGATCACTGGTTTGGCACTGTTGGAAAGTGCACAGTCTCACCTGAAATCTGCATCCTTGTTTGTCGACTACTCAGTTACTATGCAGCAAAGCCAAAGGAGAGAGGGGATGTGGCTTCGCAGCGTGAAGGGAGCAGCGCGGAGACCATCATGAGGGTAGTTGGGGTGTCAGGAACATCATCTTCTTGGTCAAGCTGAAGCTCAAGTACAAGGAGAGTCTGTCGCACCAGTCTTCTGGAGACCGCGAACACGCTGCAGGAGGTCGAGGCCAAATTTAAACCTTCCTGCTCGCCAGATCTCCACAGAGTGGTGGAGCACTCTGTGGAGGAGCTGAGGGCCGATCTCAGCCTGACCCGATAAAACATATCCAAGTGGGGCCATCCTGCTGGGCTTACCGGATCTCCACTGTAAGACTGTCATCGAGAACATGGGCAGACATACTGAATAAGACCAGTACGGAAAGGTCGAGACGGTGGGCATAAAAGATCGCGACAATATCGTTTACGAAAAAGGGATACCCATTTCCGTCAAGGCCTAACTTTCGTATAACCTAACTCCTGCACGTGCACTAGTACACAGTCTGCAAAACTGAGCAAGACCCTTCTTTTACTTCTAAAGCAAAAATAAACGAACGAGACCGGTTGTAGTTTTCAACGCTATAGTCGATGTGCGCCAGGCAGCAGCGACATTTTAGGTGAAAGGTTCCGAAACCAACTTTCACACAGCGCGTCCCTGGCGTCAGCAGCAAAAGGTGCCCTTCCCATTCATAAGCGCACTAGCTACGTGGCATCTTTTCCCCCTTTAGCCACGGTGGCGGGTGCAGCGGCGGCGGCTGCGGCGGCGGCGGCGGCTGCGGCGGCGGTAGTGGTGGTGGCCGCGACGATTCTACTTTCGCTTTTCTTTCCCTTCTCCCCCCAAGCGGCAAAGCCATGGAACGATGATCGTCGTATCCTCGAATTCTGACGGCAGCAGCGGCAGCAGCGCCTCACACGTGCGAGCCTGCGTGCACGTGGTCCAAGGCCAGCAGGATCTGTGCGTGGAGAGGGGGGGAGCGCATGAAACGTTCGTGGTAGTTGACGCGAGTATGTCAAAGTGCCTTCTGTTTGCTGGGCCTCCTTCCATTGGCATAATGTGCAGGTGCTATCCGTTCGTGCGTACGGGCTACTTTTACCAGCAGAATGCGTGCGTGCAGGCAGAATAATCTAACATCAATGGCGCAATGTGGAGAACGGGTTGCATCTGTACCTCCTTAGAAAATACCTTACATACTCTTATGTACACTGCAGCGGTACGTGGGATGTGGTTTGAGTACGCCTACATATTCGAGTACATCGGAGTCAGTGCGCAGACGTAATGGGGAGGACACTACGCAAGAAAATTTTCTCGTATCATGAAATATTGCACAAGCAAAGAAGAACCCAGGCAGATAATGTCCGTACACACACTATAATCTCTTTTCTTTTGGTATGTGCGTGTGTGCGCCTCAGCGTCTACCTGTTCTATGCCTATATGATATATTGCAAAGCATTAAAACGAATGCACGCGAATTCAAGAAAGGCCGAAAGGTCCGCAGCCGCTTGATGTGGGGCAGGAGGAAGCTCTTAGTTCATGTTGCTGCTTTTTCTCGAGTTCCTTTTCCTCTTCAACACACGCAAAAAAAAACTGTGCACACAGGTGAGTGACTGCAATCACCAGGCGTGGGAAACAGCCAAAAAAAAATAGGTTGAGTAAAAGAATACGACTTTGACACAGAAGTGAATAAATCTAGGTCAGATTGGCTTGACAGCTCTCGCCACCGTCGTACCTGTACGTATTCATGACAAAGTTTGAGTTCTCAAGCATGAAGGAGGAACTTAGTAATGACGTCAGTTTACTGTGACGAGTACGAAGGAAGTTTCACTCTCCTAAAGCGAACTTTCACCAAGTGGAAAACGAGGGAGGAATGGAAAAGAAGATTCATTCTGCGTATCTTTTCTGCCTGAGTCTCCTCTGCCACAACAGAGGTGGAGAAGCTTTGGAAATTGTGCGCGCGTGCCCGAGTGCGTTCGTCGTTTCGGTAAAACGATATAGTAATAACAGTTGTGTGTGTGTGAGAGAGAGAAAGAAAAGGTGGAGGTTGCTGAGAAATGATCCCTTGCTTATGCGACTGCTGGTAGGGGAAAGTTGAGTGAAACGATTTGCCCTAAGCTCCTACTAGAGCTAACAATAAGAGCTATCAAATTGGACTGCGGTGGACTTAATCACAATGCTCAATGAAGTGGGTGTCCAGTCAGCTCAATCTCCCCATTGCATTTGCACTTCTGTAGGCGAACAGATGGTGGTGGAGGCCATTTTTTTATCGTTCTTCCCTTAACGTTACTGTCAGAAGTAAGAACACACACACGCACACACACGCACCGCACTTTCTACGTTCTGGAGATTCTGTATGGTAAGATCGGCCATGACAACAGCATCAGCTACTATGCCTCTCAACACCGCAGCGGCCGGCAGACCATGTAGTCCACGTAGGTGAACGATACCTCTTCCTCTGCGTGCCAGCATACTTACTACCTGTCTTGGTTTGCCTGACGGCAGAGGCATCAGCAGGGGCCCCACTGACTTACTTACCTAGAGACCGACTTAGGCTCTGGAACGTAACAGCAGCGCTCTGGCAGGTAACACATGATCGAGGAGGTTTGGAAAGGGAATTTTGAAGAAATGAATTCTCACTTTCAGTTTCCAGGGATGCCATACGTACAAATGTCTCCCGCCTGAGGCGGGCATAGATGTGTGCATGTAGCCTTTTTGTTAGGGGCGCTAACATGTGAGTATTTGTGCACGTGGCATACCTAGTACCGTTCGTGCACATGTACAACAAACGGTTATAAGCATGAGTCTTTTTGAACTCAATGGGAAAAAAATTGTATTTTTTTTCAAATCTTACTCAGTGGTCAAGACTGTTTTTCCTTCTTCAGTGCTAATTCTTGCAGTGTCCAAGTCGTCTAGACTCTGTCCACTGTTCTACATTCGTACCCATACACACCCAAATCCCGCTGCATATGGTGCCACATTTACTACAGTCGTATGCATTGCCATGCTGCCGTGATGGTCTCCCTTTTGATATATCTTTTTGTTGTCTGGATGAGTCAAGTTTCTCTTCGCTAAAAAAAAAAACATACGATTTGAGTTTAGTGGATCAACCGTCTTCGTAAGTACGTCGACAATGTTCGTATAGATGCAACGAACCAGACACGATTTGTGCCCACGTGTACCTCAACATCGTGATAGGGTTACGAGACCAACGACGACACAGACATGTTGCACGCCAGATCATTGTGCACTGCTTTAAGTCGCACTGTCTCACAATCTGCATTGATTATTGCGCCACTTTCCTCGTCAGCTCGGAGCAAGGAGAAAACACAGTTGTGTTCCCATTGCACTGACAAAGCAGAACACGTACGCGCTTTCTCATAAAAAGACAAAGGCTTGTGTTCAGACATTTATTGAGCAACCTCTTGCAGTTCAATCATTCCTCTGCTGTGCTGCTCAAGTCATCTGTTTCATCAGCACTTCCCTTTGCTCAACACAGTGGTGGACTCTCATGAGCAATTTGGAAGCTTGTACGTAACCATGATTGCCTGGATCACAAGGTGCAGACGCAGAAAGACCAAAAGGCCAAGACAGAGGGATGACGGTAAGCTGTAAGGGGCTACGGAGTGGAGACTCGGGGAAAACACGCGAGTATTTTTACCAACATGACGTCAAGAGATTCTAGATGCAAGCGTGAGCCGTGTAGCAATAGTTGTCCTTAGCAAAGCGCCTTCACTCGGCCTTTGCCCGGACTTGAACTCTCCCTCTCATTTCTGAGAGAAGAAATACGGTCACGATCTAAAAAAAAAAAACCCGAGTGCTTGTGGCATTTGAGAAAAGAGATCAGTCGCCCTCACGCTCACGTATGCGCTACCCTATCCGCAATTAAGAGATCATCGCTGTAGAAGCCACAGTTGCGAAAACAATCTGAGAAAAGGGAAAGAGCAAACAGCAAATCGAGGACAATTACGTCAGTTGATTCCCCAGAAGGAACCACGAAAGAGATCGAGGCGGAAAGCACAAGATTTTAGTCTCTTATTTCACAGAGTGGGGAAACAAACTGCTTTGTTGCTCCCTTCTGCCCCCTTCTTTGTGTGGAAGTTTTTTAGCCCTCCACTTCTCGCCTTGACCTAGTCTGCGAAAGCGGAGAGACAGAGCAGAAAGATCTTGGGGTGCGGGAAAGAGAGGTGTCTACTAGTGCGCGGGAAGAAAGGCGCTAGAAAGCTCAAAGTCTCCTTGTGGACCCAAAGCTCCGTATTCATGTGTGGGTGGGTGTGCGAGTGCGCGCATAACACAGTTGATCTCCTCAGCATTGCAGTTGCAACTTAAAACTTGGCCTAAACCCCCTGGGTTGGCACACCTTAGGCTCTCTCTCTCTCTCTCCCCAAGGGTGGCCTGACACTGGCCAAGTTGGAGGCGGATGTCCGTGTGGGACAGGTTCTATTGTACTCACATGTATGCGGTACGCGCACCTCGGTATGTGGCAACCCTCCCAGCCGCGGTAAAAGGGGCGTCAAGGGCATGAGTAAGGGAAAGAGTATCAGAAATATTCAAATCTGTATTTGGAACGCTTATGTGAAGTGCAATGAATGAATGAATGGCTTTATAAAGTAACGTGCCTGAAGAGAAATGTACGCACGTATGCGCCAAACCCTGGTACGTAATGTTCGCTGTGGGTGACGTCACGCCTGCCGGCGTCGAGTTAGCACGTACGTACACGTACGTATGCGCATAAGTAAATGTTCGGCGAAGTGTCTGTTTTCTTAGACCTTCCTCTCATCGGCAGGAGGACAAAAAAATAGGAACGCAACAAGTACTGTGGAAAAGGCTGAGTCCTTCATGCACCATGACAAGTGTTTACACACTATGTCCTTATGAGTAATATCTTTTTGAAAGGGACTGAAAATAGTTCTGCCCCGTCAGATGACCTTTGCTACGTGTGATCGTGGTGTGGACAAACAGCACGTGCTTGGCCTCGTGGCAAAGTTTACTGAAGGGGAGTCTCCGTATGTCCTGCTCAAGAGCTTAAGGAAATCGGATTTCTCCCACGTGCTGGGATGCAGGTGAGACGACGATGGCGAGTCAAAAAAAGGGATGAATGAGAAGACATTTCAGCCCCAGACCGCCAAGTCCAGCCATACCATGCACAGTACACGGGTGTGTGATGCATGATACTGTGACACTCACGGACGCCGACGGTGCCGAGAAGTAAGAGAATGAAATGGGCTCTCTGCTGGAATGTTTGCCAGGCATTCAAACTACTAACGTAAGTGGCGATAAGTTTGTTACCAATGTACACAGGTAGCTTTGTGGTTTTTAAGTGGGTCGCGCTCTCGCTCTCTCTCCCTGTCGCCGTCACACTGGGAAGGAGGGAAATAGCACAGATTACAACTTAGGACACTCACTACCTTTACAGGTCGAGTGGGGACTGACTCAGGTGCAACATTTACATGCAAATTTGCTTCTGCCATGCAAAATATAAATGTCATTTTACTACACACTGTGCAAACACAAGCTACTCGGCACTTATTACGATCTCTCAAGGCCTGCGCGTAGACAACTATGGATGTGTACTCTGTAGTACAGGCACTCCACCTTGGCTCTGGATACACACGTCTTCCCTGTGCATGTAGCATAAAACTTTTTTTTGCCCTCTGTATCTGTTTTCCTACAAAAAAACAGATAGAGAAGTTATGACGTCCGTCACCTCTCAGTACTGAGAAGACTCCTCTTACAAATGGACAATGACATGACGTCTGAGTATGAAATAGCCCTGTTCGCCGATGCCGGAGAGAGTTATTAAAGTCATGTCCTGCAGAAAGCATATATGTAGTGTGCAGTGGCCCTCGCCGACCTAGAGTGAACGAGTGACAATCCTCAGACTGGGTTCTCATTTTATTAAGTTTGTGACGAAGAAAAAGCGTCTCGACAACAACAACAACGTCGACGACGACAAAAACAACGAAAAAGACCTGCGCATTGTGTTTTGGTGCTACAAACATTAGCGACCGTGAGTGCGATCGATGAACTCAGCTCTACGCACGTAAAGTAATACTACATAGCAGTGTGTATACTAAGGAGAATGTAGGGCGTGCGCTCATTCTCTCTTTCCCCAGGAATCAGCTGATTGTCAAAAATATGCCTCTCTTTCCTCTCCTGCTTCCCTGGGTGGCCAGGGTAGGTAGTAGGAGGAGCTACGTCAGATCAGGAGTGGCACAACTTTGAAATCAAGTTACAAGGCCACAGCAAATGATCCAGACCACGAATAACATTGCACAAGCTGAACCAGCCAAGGGGACTCACGCAGAGACTGTGCACTTGCCCCTACTCACTGATGTGGCCGTTCCCATTTGGCAAGTCAACGTATGTTACACTTTTGTCATCTTCGGAGTCAAGAACACAGTCTGAGTCGCACTTGTAAATATTGACTAGCTTTAGTGGTTCAAAGCCACCTTTTTTTTGTTCGACCCTCGCCGGAGTCTCTGTATTGTGCTCCAAGCATCCATCTGCGTGGACGATTTGCGCGAGCTCTCAAAGGAACCCTGACTTTTCTGCCTCTCTCTCTCTCTTGCCAGTGCAGCAGCCACGTTTGAGAATGTTCATGTGTCTTTTCTCTCTCCCCCTCTCTCTTTCCTAGTTGTACTACGTAGGTAATACAGAGAGTACGGTATAGTGAAGTAGTACTGCTACAAACCGTGCACCACTTAGTTCTGGCCGTGGCCAAGCGCAGAGGAAAAAGAAGAGTGTGCGTGTGACTGCTGGTGTGTGCACGTAATGTATAACAGCAACCAACTATCGACAGTCTCTCGCCGACAGTCCCGGACAGAGCGGACAAATAAAATAACTGTGCAACCTCTGCCCACACATGCCCATCGGCCCACTTAAGAAGCATCGAAGCAGACTTGTGTTGTGTGCGGCGTCAAAATAATAATGATTTGCTATTTCTGATAACAAGCGGCGAAACTTATCGGAGTCCGCATTGAGTTAGTTATACTCACAAAGATGGCGGAGTTGAAGTAGCAAGAAAAAAAAGTGAGAAAGCGATGATTTTGTCCGAGGAGGAGGCCGGTGGAGGCGTGCAAGGCAGCAGTGGTGTTTTTCGTTCGGCCTTTGTGCCTTTGTGTGAAGACGCAGCAAAAGACAACGAAGGAACCAACATGGGGCTCAGAAGCTGTAATAAGACATATTTATCCAGTCTCATTTGTTCTGCTTATACCATGCAAAAGTGTCCTAGCTCTCAACGATGAGACGTACGTACGACACATTAACACAATTTCTCTCTCTCTGGCTTTCCAGGTTGTTCCACCAATGTCGAGCAGCAACAGCAGCCAGAAGATGACGACGACTCTTACAAGGTCTCCATGAAGGACTTCGATCTGCTCAAGGTCTTGGGCACTGGAGGTACGAAAGTCGGTTTTGGCGGCCGCACCGAGATGTGATACGCGTTTGTACGTGCGCCGAACCCAAAACAACGAAAATCGAGACTGTAGCAGTACATACACGCAGAGGAGCCTGAATAGTCAGTGCCTTCTTTCTACGTGTCTCCCCAGCTGAATCGTTATGTCACTTGGCCGATATGCGTTTAACAATTCTGTAAGAGGGCAAAGTTCATCTCAGACCTCTGGCATCGCCTTCATTGCGAAAACGTGATTTCTTGGGTAGAAAAAAATGCATCATTCACATAAAACAGGACTTGACAGAAGGTAAATATATAGACTAATGTACGTATAGGTGGAATTTAAAGCCGTTCCTTTGTTAAAATGCAAACTGATGGCCTTTCCTTTCGAAACAAGTCACAATTTACACATCCCAACTACCTATCAAGTGGGGCGTTCGACGAAATGATGACTTCATCGGTTGAATCTGGTTCAAAAACTCATTCTTGCTGGATTTTGCGTGTACATGCACACTACTTGAAGGCCTACGCATACTTCATGCTGGCACCGTACAAGTGAATACCAGTCCTACGTATGACGCTGCTTGTCTCTCTGCCATCGATGGCACTACCGTAATACGTATCACGCATTGCAGTGTGTTAGACTGCGTAGGTTTGTGTACGCTATATTGTGTCAGTATACGTTGAGTACTCCTAGGAAACGACGCAGTTCCAAGACCTTATTTACTGACGTGATTGGGACTCTATTTTTGACATTAGAGGCAACAGACTCGTTGCAAATAACTTTGTATGCATTGCCGCGCTGCTCATTCATTGTGCACTCAGATCCCTCTGAGAGAATTTGCACGTTGATGCAAATGACAGAATAGTGCAACAACTAATATCACAACTCTCTTCTTCAGCCTACGGCAAGGTCTTCCTGGCGCGCAAGCGCGGCGGCGCTGACGCCGGCCAGCTGTACGCCATGAAGGTGCTCAAGAAGGCGACCATCGTGCAGAAGCGCAAGACCACTGAGCACACCAAGACTGAGCGAGAAGTTCTGCAGACAATTAGGCAGTCGCCATTTCTCGTATCGATGCACTATGCCTTCCAGACGCCCAGCAAGCTGCATTTGGTTTTAGGTAAGTCAGCTTCCACCTCAGGTTTTGGTGATGATACGTATCAAGATGCCAATGAAACAGTAGTGGAAAGCCTTAGGGACTAGTGCATCTTATGTAGCCATGAGTACTACAAACTATTTCGTCGTTTTCACCAACGCTTGTGTTTGGGGACGACCAGCGTGAGCGAACATTTGTTGAATGCCTGTTACTACGACATGGACGTGATCGTTATCGCACTGCAGTCCGCGCGTCTACATTGGACATGCATATAGCACATGAGACATGCATATTAATTTTCTAGACTACGTGAATGGTGGAGAGCTTTTCACTCATCTTTATCAGAGGGAGAAGTTCACCGAAAACGAGGTCCGTATTTACATCGGAGAAATTGTGCTGGCACTGGAGCACTTGCACAAGGTAAGAAGACATGCGACTATGCCAAAAACATCAACTTCATTCAATTTCATTCACTGCTGTTCGGTCTGCATCTTCGCAACATTGCTGGATCTTACAGAATGGCATCATCTACCGTGACATTAAGTTGGAGAACATCTTGCTGGACAGCGAGGGCCACATCGTACTGACTGATTTCGGTCTCAGCCGAGAGTTCAGGGCTGACGAGAGCGATCGGAGGGCTTATTCATTCTGCGGTACCATCGAGTATATGGCTCCTGAAGTTGTCAGAGGAGGAAACCACGGACATGATATCGTAAGTTGGCGCCCTGCGTGTTGGGCAGCCTGAACCCTGCTGTGTTTGTGCTTTTGAAAAACTCTTCCGGAGAGGAAGCTTACTTGATGCTTTGTTTCCAGGCCGTGGACTGGTGGAGTCTGGGCGTACTGACTTACGAGCTCTTGACCGGCGCCAGCCCCTTCACCGTCGAGGGAGATAAGAACACTCAAGCCGACATCTCCAAGCGGATCATTGGAGCGGAGCCTCTGATGCCGGACTTTTTGTCGCCAACCGTTAGGGACTTCATATTTAAGCTTCTCATCAAGGATCCAAGAAAGCGATTAGGTGAGTTGACGAGGAGATTTGTTGGTAATTAAGTCTTGACTTCAAGTGTCACTATGCGGGGCTTTTCTTCAGGCGGAGGTCCCACCGATGCTCTGGAGGTTCGCTCCCACCCGTTTTTCTCTTCCGTGAACTGGGACGACCTCTTGAGGAAAAACATCCCCGCTCCATTCATTCCCAAGATACAGTCAGAGACAGACGTCTCGAACTTCAGTGATGAGTTCACTAACATGGAGGCAGTGGACACTCCCGGGGTCGTGCCCCAAGGAGCAGAGATGGTGAAAACACACTTCTTCGGTAATGGACGTGGACATGTTTTCACTTTAACCTTTCTTTCGCAGGCATTTAAAGGCTATTCATTCATTTCTCCTTCCATTTTGTTCGCCGAGAACAATGTGATATCGGATGAGGTCTTCCGGCGAAGGCCCAACCCGGACAAGAAGCCGTCAGCGTCGAATCTAGTCTGTTGCATCCTCCAGGTGAGACCCGTGTAACTGCAAATCCACTTGAAGTCACACAGGCAACTCTTAGGTTTTCTTTTCTGCTAAATTAATCCAAATCGGATAGGAGAAATAATATTTCTTTGCTTTCTTATCCAACTCAAATCATAGATATTTATTTGTCTGACTTGTTGCCTTTTCCACCACCTGCACAATGAACCCCAGCTCCAACCTACCCGAGGAAGTGATCATCACAATGGCTGAAACTTGCCGTGGATGAAAGTTCATGTCTCTCTTTCTCTTTCTTGTTTACTTGCTTGCTTGCTTGTGGTACTGGACAAGAAATGGCAGAACCTCAAATGAGATCCAAAGCTCTGCTATCCGATATAGAAACAAATCAGCAGTAACTCAAAACTTCTCCAAGGGGGTGCATTTCATCACTTTTAAATTTGGTAAAGTGACCTTATCTGAAAGTTCCCTCATGCGATTTCAACTGTATTAGTGAGAACAGTGGCACAGAAAACGCCATTGAGTTTTTTGCATGAAGGGCTGTGTGTGTGTAGCATGAAGTTTGCAACGTGCTGTATCGCAAAATGACCTTTTTTTCTTTTTCAGAACTCGCCTTTCTTTGCCCAGTATGACATTGACCTGAGGGAGAAGATATTGGGCGACGGAAGTTTCTCCGTCTGCAGGAGATGCGTTCACAAACAGACTGGACAAGTAATTTGCATGCTGCATTGTAACTACGTCCTGAATGTTATTACACGTGAGCTTTTGTAGGAGTTTGCTGTGAAAATCGTCTCTCGGCGTGTGGACTGTACGAGGGAAGTACAATTGCTCCGAATGTGCCAGGGACACCCTAACATTGTCAAACTCGTGGATGTGATACAGGTGCTGAAGTTGAATTCTTCCCTTAAGCAGTGATAAGTTGACACCTATAATGACATTAGGACGAGGCCCACACGTACATCATAATGGAGTACCTGAGGGGCGGAGAACTTCTAGAACGGATCCGGCAAAAGACACGCTTTGATGAGGCGCAGGCAGCAAGGATACTCACAAAACTTATGTCGTCCGTCAATTTCATGCACTTCCAGGTACAGTCTGCATACCACCGCACGCACTCGAGCGATCTTGAACACTCGGGTCATGCTCATAAAGTAGCGTTAGCGCTATTAAACGTGGCGCTTCACACTTACCCATGCACGCACTGACCGTATGTTTATTGTTTGACATTCAGGGAGTCGTCCACCGCGACCTAAAACCCGAGAATCTGCTCTTCTGCGATTCATCCGACTCGTCGGAACTGAAGGTTGTGGACTTTGGATTCGCGCGACTTAAGCCTAAGCGGAGGACTATCAGTGGAAATCCTGCTGAAGACCAGGAGGCAGAGGGCGAAGAAGAGGGCATGCGTACTCCCTGCTTCACCCTCCAGTACGCGGCGCCCGAAGTCCTCGATCAGGCAATGCCCCAGCTTCAACAGAGTGGCGACGAAGACGTGGATGAGGCCACGGCTGCTGCCGCAAGGTCTGACGGGTACAACGAAAGCTGCGATCTGTGGAGTCTCGGGGTCATATTGGTAGGAAAAATCAGAAAGCTAAAGGAGGCAGCATTATCTTATGTGACATTTTCGTTACTTTTCAGTACGTCATGCTGTCAGGTCGGTCACCTTTCCTGTCTTCACGACCCAAGGAGGACAGTGTGGCCGCTGTGATGAAGAGGATCCGAGCAGGTGACTTCCGTACTGACGGTCACGTCGCTTGGAAGTACGTGTCTTCCGCTGCCAAGGCTCTGGTTAAAGGACTCCTCATTGTGGACCCCAAGAAGAGGCTCAGTCTTGACGACCTATTTGCCTCTCCGTGGGTCAGGATGGCGGAAAATAGGATAAACAATAACAACATTTTAACGTCATCGTCGAATCTATGCCTGTTGTCTCCTGCCGTGATCAACGAGGAGCCGCTCGTGACCGAGAGGAATCTCATGCAGACGTTCAATGCCTTCCATAGGGTGACCAGGGAAGGAGGCATGGCCATGCTCAAGAAGAGGAGTTCCACCAGCGGGAGTAGTCAACATTACCAGCAACAGAGCAGAAATTGCGCCATGAAACTGAACCTGCAGAACAGGCATCGCTGTAAGCAGAATAAAAATTCTGCTTCATCTTCCGCTTCCTCCTCCGGCTGCAGTTCGCTATCCTCACTCTCCACGTCCTCTTCATCACTATCGCCGACCAAACAGCACCCGTGGATCTTTCCTGCCGCTGCAGCAGCCGCTGCAGCCGCCGCTGCTGCAGCTGCCGCGGCATCTTCCAATGAAGACAACCGCTTCTTCAACCTGAGGACCAGCTCGAGAGTGCACGACTACCTTACCAGTCTGTCTCAGATCCAGCAGAGGCAACAGCAGTGTTCAACTCCGCCGCCACCCCCTCAGTCATCACAACCGCTTTCACCCCTCACATCTTCATCATCTAGTCATCATCACCGTCATCACATCTCCGAGGCCATTGGGGGCGTCTCCTACCGGCTTCTGCCACTGAACGAGTTGACCTCGAAGACGTCGCCGTCTTCTCCGTCTTCGCTGCCACCACCTCCCGTCTCAATAACGCCTGTGCCGTCTTCGTCTTCGTCTTCGTCTTCGTCTTCGTCTTCGTCTTCGTCTTCGTCTTCGTCGTCGTCTCAATCAGCGCGGTCCATTCAGCCGTCGCCCCCGCCTCCGCGGCAGCAACCACAGCAGCCGCCACCATATGAATACCGAGGTGCCATTTTGACTGTGGCGCCACCCGCAAGCGCTTCCTCTACTCACGCCGGGCCGATGACTCGCTCACGCAAACGCAAGATGCGCGTTGACGACGTTCGCGACCCCTCTGACGACTCGAAGGATTCGGCAATCGGCACTTCGGTCTCCATCACGCCGATACGCGAACCTTTGGCAGCTTCGCCGCGTAAAAGAGCTTTTGATGGCTTTAGGACTACGGACAGTCACGCACGACGAATGCTGCACTCGATTTCTGCAGTCCCGTCGTCGACGTCGTCGTCGTCGCCAGTGACCATTACGATTGACTGAAGGGAGAGGACTTTAATAATGAAAGACCAAAGCATCCACGGACCTTCCTCATGCGCTCGACCATGGACGAGTCCATGGCTACTTGTAAAGCAGAGGGAAAAAGCATATTCCGACTTTGCCTACTAGGTAAAATTTTTAGGTCATAAAAGACAGTACGCCATAGCCAATCTTTCCTCAGCGATCAGTGAGAAAACAGAATCTTGTCATACATATGTATAAGTTTATGATAACGTACTACACATAATAGCTGTCATAGTGAGACGCAAGCGAGAAGCAATGTAACCTTCAGCTGCAAACTTTCCTATCTATTTCTGTGTACCGGTATGTTTCAGCAATTTGTGTACCATATATAGACACGTACATGAGGTCGCTGACGCTCGCACACACTTCTTCATTAGGTATGTCTTCACACACTTCTAGTGCACTTTACTACGAAAGCATACATTCTATACGTTACTAAATTTACATGACATTCAGTACTTTAATACGAGATTATTGGTACGGTATCGCCAGTTAACTGTGAACCTCCGAACTGCGACCAAAATGGGGAAAATTGGGAAAACTTAGTGTATTGTACGACATGTGCTGCGTAAATCAGAGCTTGTACATTATCGGAATCGGTGCTGGATCATAAGCATGGATGTATACATATACGACGCTGCTACTCCGCTGTAATACTGTTTGTGACACTACGCTATTCATACTGCAATTTGGTACTATACCTGCGTCAGTTTAGGATTGAGTACGTGATATGTGTATAGCTATGGCAACGTTCTACGTAGTGCTACATACATGTATGTACGATGCCGTGTGAGAGCCAGTACCATGGTTTTACCTATACACACACATACACCATGCAATGTGGGAGGTCGTTAGAAGTAATTTGCTTAGATAATTCTTATTTTATTTATACAAAATGTTGGTTTGAGGCTCTCGATTTTATATAGACATAAACGAAGAAATACATACATTCACCATTATACATGTATAGAATATATAAGGCACTGCGATTGCGTATCATGATCACGATTATTTACACCTACTTCTCTTCAACTTCATAGGTATGCCGGCTCTTTGGTATTGGAGAGTGAACTGTAACAGAACCTACTTGCTTCGCTTGATGACACTAGACAGGGCACCAAAAGTTGAGCTTCAAAGTACAGATCGTTCGCACTCAGATATGTAGTCTAGTGAGTAGCAGGATACTTGATGATTCAACCTCAGCCTCAAGAAAGACTGGAAATGAGCGTTCGCGACGTCAGCTCGTCGCAAAAGTACATCCACTTTTCATCTTCGGAATGCCTCAGCCAAACAAAATCTCCATTGTAGCACATTCCTATACATCCTAAAGTTATTTCTCTTTGCAGACGGTGCGAGGGAAACCCAGCGGTTGTCACACCAGTGTAACTGATGCATTTAAGACAATTAAAGGAAGGACCCAGCACTCACAAAGAGCATGGGTACTCATGTTATGTGTCTGCGGATCCATTCTTTTCATATTCAAGGATCTCGTGAAAAGCTGAGCATCTTGTCCACATCACTGAAGCAACTTTCACACCCAATGGCCATGAATCCAATATGCGACTCGGACGTGGCAAAAATTGTTTGTATGTGTCATTCACAGCAGCATTTGATTGGGGGAATTTATCGCAACATCTGTACAATAGGATACTTGTTCCTGTGATATTGCTGAAACCTGAGGGCTCCATATTGCAAGATGTCAAATCCTGGAATGGCGGTGTTTTCTACCCGGATGAGTGACCAGACAATTTCTTGCAAGCAGAACACGAGGCTGAACTTTTGCACTGCCACCCACAGCCTTTCGATCTCCCAGAATGGTATCTGAGCAAACAAGTGGAAGCGTCGAAAAAACACAAATAAAGTTGAATTGCTTCATAAAACTAGGTAATACGTAAAAATGAGGAGAGACACTACCTTGTGAGGGGGCAACTCTTTGTAACCAGTGAGGTAGGTCTGGAGCCAACGCATCTGGAATTCCTTGGCTGGTACGTATTCATTCCTACCAACCTTATCTAGATCTCCACCGGCAAACATCATAAAGTGTGAGGCTATCTCAAAAGCCTGCGGAAAAAAATTGTCATTCCTTACAATCATGGTTTACATGTTCTATGTCTGTACATCAGGCTACGTAAAGGATGTACCTGGAAATTTGGCCCGGCGAGTTGAAAATCGATAAATAGGACATTTGACCTAGCTGGATTGTAAATGATGTTGGACGGACTGAGATCACCATGACAGAGCAGTAAAGGATTCTTTTCGGGATGATTTAGAATTCTTGAACAAAAAATGAAGTTTTGTTGAATGCTCTGCAAAAGTGCTTGGTGTAACCACGGCTTACCCTTCAAGCTCGTCCAACTCTCTTTCTAGAGCATATCTAGATGGCAGCTCTCTCTTCATCTTGGCGTGTGCCTCGGGATCAGCCAAGCGTAACGGTACCTGCTTCAGCCACTGGCGCAAGGTATGGAACACGTGACCAGAGTTGGGATAAAAAGAGAGCTAAAATAATGACGAGATAGTGACAGACAAGAGCACAATTCTTCCATTGCGGTAACTCACCTGGTCCTTCATCTGGCGATGCATCTCTCCTATCCTTCTGGCGACTACGGGATACACCTTTGAGTCGATGCACAGATCATAATTTAGTGGCACACCAGGTGCATATTCATAAATGCAGCCATTGGCAAAGGTGGCAAACAGTCGAGACCCAAAGTGCTGCGCAGCAAATAGTCGCATGGTAAGAATCTCCAGGTCCTGAGGAACCCATAATGGATTATACGGGAATAAATGAATGCAACGCCCTCGTCAGCACATGAAAACTAAGTTAAGTCAGCCACCTCACCTTGTCTCGATCCTCATTCCCATAGATCTTGACAAGGATCATGTCTGTTTTGTGTACAGTGTAGCCACCGTACAGAGTATTGGAGAAACCTTCCGTAAATCTGCCGCAAAAGGTTAGCATGAAATGATGATGCAGTACAAGAGTATGCTAGCTTAGTGCAGTCTGTGAAGTGTCACCTTTGTAGAATGATGTCCTCTTTTGGCCAATCTGGCCGGACTTTCTTTAAGAGCTTGATGACTCCTCGTTCAGTGCGCTGCCTACTAGAGGTTTCCACTCTGATTGAGGAAAACTCCAAAATTGCGGCCAATGACACCATTTCGATGACTCGCTGATCTGCGATTATGCTCACTTAGGAAGCTCTGATGATCACCAGTCGAATGCGTTCATTTCGCATCACACTTTTTGTGCAGAAAGGTCACTTTCCTCATTTGAGAGCAAGAAGGAGGCAGGAGAGAGATGATGAAATTGAACCTCTTTGGAGAAATGCGAGACAGAAGCTATCAAATAACTTTGAACAGCCCTGACAAGCACGCCTGCAACAACGTGTACTACTGAGCATATGAACGTGACTTGTGGAGTAACTACACACAAATGCACACATGCTCGCTCATATTTGCACGCACTCTCCTTTCATTCCTGATAACAGCCCCCCACATATAAGTACGTGGGTGGTTGCGTGGAACAGTGATTCATGCTACTCCATTCCGGTTATGTCAACAAATGAGGCTTTATATAGCGAACACACTGTGCAGAGAATCATGAGATTTCTAATAGTATTCGACAGCTCGGTTGTATGTCAAAGTGATATTGCCTATACAGCATACATGTGGGTGTTACTCCAGCACAGTGTATGCGAAATTGTGCAGTTCTGTTCACCTATGAGGCTCCACACTGAATTAATGAGTAATCGCACGCGTGCAGTGCTCCTCTACTAAGAAAAGAATCAGCACAAAAGGAAACGGGTAAACTGAGGAGAATTTTCCGCTGTATCAGAGGTGTAAACACCCAGACTGCTCACGTTATCGCAAAGCACACACGTGCATTCGAGATAGGCAGACGGAGAGTAGTTGGCATGTATTGTCAGTACATGCACATGCTACACGCAGGTACGTATGACACACGTAAATAGCGGCGTAGCACAGTGCGAGTCACAGAATTGTGGATAGACCACAGTGCTGTCCGTCAGGGGAGCTGAAAGTTGTGCTGGCGCAATTGGATGTCTCACCGTAGGTTCGTCTCAAGCATGCTTAAAAAAGTACACAAACAACTATAACTGTACTACCTCAGCATGAGGTCCTACCTCAGCGTGAGGTCCTACCTCAGCATGAGGTCCTACCTCATCCTATTGAGGTACCGCATTAGATTCTTAAATAAGTGCAGCACAGAAATAAGCTATTCTTTAAATCATTATTTGTTAAGGTGGAATTGCGACATCTTTTTATTAGTTTCGAAATTTTTTACTTGCCAATCCTCTCCTAAATAGTGATAGCCGATTAAGTTGTAATCGATAGCTTGAATATTTCATTGCTGACAGAAAAAAGCTGCGCCGCATCGATGAATGGCAAAGGAATCAAACCCCTAGGCACCTAATGATTACGTGGTAATTAATGATTGTACGGTAACTTGTTTTTCTAAGAATGCAATGTTTCATGTCTCGAAGACTGTCAAGAATCCAACATACATTCAAAATACGTCGGGGAATTTTTGGTTGGTGCGGCTTTACTATCTACTAAAAAAATGTAGAATTCGCTAGGAAAAAATATACCCTTTTTTGATCACCCGTTAGATCCTTATTGACTTCAAAAAATACCAAGGTACTGAGAAAAAGGCTACTTATTTTTCAATTTCTCAGGAAGTATCGGGTTGGCCATATGTCCGCATACCTGACTTTGATTCGTCCTCCTTGTACATGGGGAGTTTATGAAATGAAAGTATTTGCATAACCTGATCATGCACGGCAGGAGCTCAGACCCCGGCAGGACTGAAGTCTCGGGACCTGTTAACCCCATGATGAAGGCATTCATGCAAAGGTCGATGACACACATTTGCTGCTTTAATATGCCTACGCCGAGCAGCATATCTAAAGGCTGCTCCTCCAGGCTGGACAATGAACTGGACGAAGATTCATCTTTAATCTGGATCTGTGCCATGTGCACATGGCCAAGGATCTTTTGAGTTCCAACCCTCTGGTGATACCAGAGAGTTGGAATGGGCAGTCCATCAGTCTCGCATCACCTGGCTGAAGCCTGCAGAAAAGGAGGATCACAGACAATTCTACAATGCAGGAAGCATCTTACCATGCTCTTCTACCTGGGGCCTAAGCCCCACAGTCCAAAAAGGCTTTGATGTGGTGTCTGTTGATCCGGCAGTCAATATAAGGCATTGAAACAGAGCCCAAAGCTATCTGGATTGTACACAATCGCAAGTTTCATGTTCTGGTCAACGTTTTTGCTCTCGATCTCCTGCAAAGTCGTCCTCTGCACCTCCATGTCAAATGGGTCTGCAGCCAGCATCCTCAGGTGCTCCTCAGGTGCATCCTCAATGCAAGGTGAAAATCAGTAGCACGAAAACCCGCACCAACAACATTTTGATCCTACTTGTGCAAACTCTTCCTGACTGCCACTTTCATGTGCTTCTGCTAGCTCTGCATCGTTCTGCCTGAGCAATGCCATCGGGATTGTCCATGTCGAAGATCATCTGTGGGTCATTCAAGAGATGAGGCAGATGTGAAGGTCTGGAGATGACAACGGGGGTCAAGTGGGCCACTGGCATGGGATTATTAGGTGCTTCCTGCCTCAGCCGCGTCTGCCAGGCCAACAAGGAGGTGGTGGAGCCATCAATGTCCTCTGTCTCAGCTCCTCCAGCTCAGCTGAATGAGTTCTTTGAGTCCACACATTGTGACAAAGAGTGGAAGGGCTTCAAGTTCTTCCCCAAGCTGGTCTGTACATGGCTAAGACATGGACAACGAAAGCTTTAACCACATGGACAAGAAGCGAAGGGAGGAGAAACAAGATGGTCTTGACTTGAAGATATAGTTTAAGTGTCGCCAGTGTCCTTTTATCCATTTCCGCAGAGGGCACAATAGGTGAGCAGCACTGGTGCTGTGCTTAAGTAATATTACACGTATGCATGATCTTCTAACTGCAGTAGAAGCCGCTAGTAAGAACACTATCCGTTCTAGGCCAAAACGTTGTTATAAACGACCTGTTCTTACCTTTCCTTGTTCATAAGAATTAACAACATATTCTTCCATCTGGTGTTCTGATAAGCGGCTTCTACTGTACATTGCTGTTCTCCTTTCTTTCTTAGGACACAAGATCCTGCGTCTCATGCACGGACTGTGCTGCGACTTCGGTACCAAGATGGACCTCGTGGTCCATGTCAAGTCCGAACACTTTGGCATCAAAGACTTCCAGTGTCCGGACTGTGGCTACCGATCGATCCGCCGACCCTGCTAGAATCAAGAGAAATTTGTGAGCTGCAGCACAGAAGATACAAGCACGTGATGCATGAGATATTGAGAGAAATTCATCAAGATCCATGTCGCTTTCTGACAAGTTCCCAGATTGAAGTATAATGTTGCTCTTGTAGTTACAGCTCGTATATAAGTAGTGCTGATCTTACATGTTATACTAAGGTCTTCGTTCCTTCGTCCAATGAGATCAGTGCTTCACCCGTCATCAGTCCAGTGACATGAATCACTCAGTCTTGATGTCCTAGGATCGGCTTGGGCACGCATCTGCCGCGCTGCCTCATGTTTATTGTCTTTCGGTTGCCGCCCTCAGACACTCTACGTAAGGCCTCAGACAGGTCAAATCACCTCAGTCAAAATGTGGTGCTTCAGACGCCCGGGCAATGTATAGTTATGATTCCTCTCGTTTTTAAATTTTTAAGGGGATGAGGGAAGTGTACAACACGAATGGATGACAGTTCTGTCAATCAGTGAGACATATTGTTAAACAGCGAGTACCAGGAGCATCGTAAGTCATTGTGCGACATTTGAAAAGTAATTTTTGGCTCTGAAATGTTTTGAATTTGCCGCTGTTTTAGCACAAACAGTTATGCCTGTATCAAGCTTTCAATTTAATAAGCTTACTTAAGTCGACATTCGTGAAGCGATATCAACGTGTCCGAGCTCCATACTTGAGTGCATTTTGACTGGTGACCGCATGAAGAACGTGGCTCAGCGGTTCTGTGCAACACTGGGTCTGCACGAGCATGTCCCACGAAGCGTGAGGACAGAGGACAAGATCTATCAGCTCCGGGCGGTCATTGAGGCCGAGCCCTTCTGCAAGCTCATAACAGAGAAGAGTGTGTCAGAGCCAACCATAAGGAGGCTGATGAAGTCAATCATGTCAGATGGCAAAAAAAATTCACAGCTTGAAGCTGTCATACATGTGAAAACAAGAGCAGCGACATAACCTTTGCCCTATGGCTTCTCATATGAATTTGAAGTCGCTCGTGCTTGCCGTATGATGCGGTTAACCAAACTTTTGAAGGCCACTCATTATGTGCCCACGGACGCCCTCCAAGTCTCGCTTCGTAGGACTGGCCGAAAAATTACCTTGAACTGTGCTCGAAGCGCTTCCACGAGTTCATCATGTGGTTTGTGCAGGGGCCGAATGTGACGTACATGTTCCATGGATACAAACAATGGCTTGGCGCTATCTATTTTACTGCTCCAGCATCGGGACTGTGTGAAGCGACTCGACCCCTTCCTTGAGCTCTACGCTCGTCCCTTAGATCTAAGTTCATTTGTAGCCTAACCTAACCTTCCATCAGTTTTTAGAGTTGATCTTTAATTGGTCTACTACTGACCTTTGCGGATATTCTTTTGCGTTGCAGTGCACGTTCTTCAGCAGGTATAATCTTTTCTTGAGTCACGCAACTTCTGATAGACCCTGTATCTGTACGGCACGGATGGCCCAGGGATATCTCTGATAAGTCCTTGATAGAAAGGTAGTCTGAACAGCCTCCTATGCAAGAGTCACACTAGTTGCAGGAAGGAGGTCCCGCTCTGAGGCCCAATGTCTCCTCTGACCTTCCGATCCAGTACTTGTCTCTATTCATCCCTAATCTGGAGAGGGACACTTCTCATGCAGTCGAACACTGATGTGTGCATCATTCGACAAAAGCATCGAACACTTCTTATATTTTTCTGAAAGCAGAACAAATGCCCTCTCACTATGGAAGTCACTGTGCTCTTGTGTATCAACAGCACTTGTACTGATGCTAATAGGCATCACCAATTAAGCCAGGTTATGTGCAAATCAATTTAACAACTTGTAACAACCACAGCAGCCACAACAACTTTCACATTTGCGTCAGTTCCTGTGACATCAAGAAACAACCTCCAAATGTGTTATTGACAAAAGGTGCATCTTGGAATGTTATGACAAACTGCCGAAGGTAAGATTCTGGTTCGTAATTTGCTCTGGGAAATTGTTGAATCGTAATTCTTTTCTCTGCAGGTTCTGAAGGTCGCAAAATGACAGATCTTTTCAACAGTCGTCAAGAAATAAAACAGGTCACATCTCATGTTAGCCATCATTTGAATCCTACGATGTGCCTTATGGGCTATAGCAGTCAATGCGGGTAAATGCGTCAGACTATTCTGTGCATCAAATTCATAGAACCAAAGTACTGTATCCTAGGTGTGTGCCAAGCCATCTTTTGATCTTTTTTATGATCATCACCAATGCTGAGGATGTCGTTTTGGATGAAATTACATCTGTTGATGCTAGATAAAGTTAGTAGCTCTATACTTCTCACTTGTCAAGTCCAGTAAGTACACGTACAAAACCGTCACAGAGTTGCCACTGGTAAAGGCCCTGTTCAATGTGTGCCTGAAAAGAACTTATCCGTCTCGTAACCCTGTTGAATAAATAAAGTTCGTATGAGGAAGGAAATCCAAGTTTTGACACTTTTCTTTTAAGGCAAACGCTGTCATAGGCGGCCAAATTTTGGCATGCGTTGAGTCCCATTCGTTGGCTGACACCACACCAAATTTCATTCAGGCGTGAGCTCTAAGAGCAGAGAAAGAGAAGAAAGAATCATCACACCCCGATTTTCACAATCCGAAATTCAACCCTTATATCTCCTACACTTGTCCGTGAAAGGAACAGGTTTGTCGTCGGGGCAAAATCAGTTAAGAAAACATATTTACTGCTCTCTCAAACTCTTGATAAAAGCCTTTTTTGCCCCCGTTGCCCAACAGTTAAACTTTACCGGATTTATCTCGGCACCTTTGAACGTCTACTTGACTCATCCAAAGCCGAGGGTTCGGCATTCGAAGCGAGCTATTTTATAACGATTGCGTCGTTACTGTTAAGTGAGCGCTTCAAATTAGCGAGACTGAATCTAAGTGAGTTTGATAGCGAATGAATGTCTGATCTTTTTACCACGGTGAAGCTTCACCTTTTTAAGGTTTGAAGGAAAAAATTGTGAAGATGGAATCGTCGGTCAAGTGGCGGTTTACTAGGTTTTATTATTATTGAACAAAGCAATCAATAAGCAAAAAGATTTCCAAGTTCTTTCTGTAGACAAGCTCTCCTCTCTGATTAACACCTGGAAGTAGCAGAAAACTGGACTTATTTGTGGTGATATGCGATAATTGAGTGATCTCTGCAGCTAATGGGGCTGTTGCAATTGTCCTTTGCCCCAATTTGTCCTCTGCCCAAAATCATGAGCCCTTAAACTTCCTAGCTAATATGTAATGGATAGTTTTCTTCTTTAAGAAATACGAAGATACCATTGCTCAAACAACTGAGCTAACGAGATTCAAAATTCAAAGTCTCTCCTTCCCTCCTGCTGTGAGGACTGAGGAGACCCCCTAGGTCTTCTTCCTCCGTGGGCCAAGTGGCGTTGTGTAGCACACACAGAACTATGTAGGGATGTTACTTTACCAAAGTCGGTCGAAAAGTTAAGTTGAAGCAATCGATGAATACGTATGCTTCTGTATTCGAGGGGTTGCTCGGTTGACGCAAGCCCACGTGCAGCCCACACATGCACGGCACAGCCTATGTGGCTGTGCCTGCACATCTAAGGTCCAAATGACGGTTATCGTGGAGTCGATTGCCAAAATACTTTCGACTACAGCTTCACGTTAACCGATCAACATCCCTACGCCCGGTCGAAACGACGCTCAGGCACGCAGCAGCAGCAGCAACAGGGTTCTGCGTGCGTGCGTGTGTGTGTGTGTCGGGGTGGTGTGCGTGCTCAAAACCGCCGGTCATTCCTGATCATCAAGATCCAGCCAGGCAATAAGCAGCAGTTGTTACAGCACGTAATGCTAAAGGAATTTTCTTAGGCTCGTCCTCATCGGTTTAGCTTAATATTGTTGCACATTCTTAATTCGGCCATGACGAGAAAAGTTGAGGGCCTTTGCCGGAATTCGGATTCTTCGTTCTGTGCCCAGGGAATTGAATTAAGAATGAACTAAACTCACGCAGATTTATGGCAGCAGTCACCACATAGAGAAAAGCCCTATTTACACTACATTTATGCGTCAATAGGCTACATGAGGAGAGCTGCTGGTCTCTGTACCAGAACACACAACCACCTGTCGATATGACTGGTCCAAGGAGAAACAGTGGCACACACAGTCGTCCTATAAGAGATGGTCCATACTTTTTGCCCCGATTTCGCCCGGTGAATTCGTTCTTTTGCCACCTAGAGAGACTGAGGCATGCGTTTTCCTCCGGTGAAAACGCTCACGACTGCGCTCTCGCCGCTGTTCCTTTTCTTTACAGCGAGCTTCAGCAAAGAGAGGCAGGAGCAGTTTGAGAGGGATTAGCTGAGCTCAGCAGCTCTCAGCCCTCAGCTCCTTCCTCGGAGCCTGCCTCTTTGCCCCTTGCAGCTGCCATCAGAAGACTTGGAGTTAGAGATCCGGAGGGAGGAGGAGGCGGTGGTGGTGGAGGTGGTGGTGATGGAGGAGGAGGAGAGGAGGAACAACAGTGAGAGGAACCAAAGAGGCTTCAGCTTATAGTTCTTCTCGCCGGTCGCTGAGCTCTTGTTTTTTAGAGAAGTGAAGAGAAGACACTTTGAAGAAGTGTGACATGGAAAGAGCCGAAATCTGCAAGGGGTAAGAACAAAGCTATGCAAAGATACATTTATAAAGACAGGCAGATTCGTGGGTAAGGAAACAGTTCACAACATGGCATTTAAGTCCAGGTCAACGTTTGTTGCCCCAGGACTAATGGATTGCATTGACGACCGCCAAACTAGGCCTTTTAAGGAATTCGCACAGATGTTCCAGATTTTTCACCATGACCATGTTGAACATGACAGTTATGCTTAACATTGCCGCTTTTCCTGCAGAAATGCTTCAAAGCTCATGTTGGAGCTTTGTGTCCATAATGAACAAGGTGGTTGTCAAGTTGTCGCTTTTCACACGTACTATGTAAGAAGGAGGGAAAAGTAGCGGGTGTAACATAAAGGCCAAAAGCCACGTCTCGCTTAATCAAGGCCAGCTGTAGATGTGAGCCTTGTCTAGTGAGAAGAAATCCCCATCGTTGTATGCACAAATAAAAAGATGCCTCGAAGATCCTGGACGTTTGTCTTGGTCCACTTTCGTTACTGATGACTACAAAACGATTGTTTTTGTCGCAGGCACGTGTAATGGGCGCTGGCGTGTGGAGCAAGAGCAACAAACCTCTAAGCGGCGTCGGCACGACAAGACAAGTGTCTGAGTGAGCAAAAACTGAAAGAAAATCATCGTATTGCACCCACTCCCCAAACTGCTGGAACACATGAGCCGAATTATGCAACTGGGCGTTGGCAACTCGCACGTCGTCTACGACCACATTTTCTCGGTGTTGCCACTCTTAGTGACTTTTCAAAATTCTTAGACATGGTGAAATATCTTTGCCGAATGTGAAAATTGATGAACTCTAGATGAGTGACCCGGCGCAGCGCCACCAATCCTGCAGCGGCCGGCGCGATAATTTCGGCGCGGCCATTTTGCTCCTTTGTCTGGCCTGCGCCAGCTGCTACTGGAACTGCCTCGGCTGCGGCTTCGTCTTCGACGATGTCAGCGCCATCAGAGAGAACAAGGACCTGCGCCCGTCAACGCCGATATCATCTTTGCTCACACATGACTTCTGGGGCACGCCCATGTCCAGGGAGGCATTCCAGACGTTCTACCTCCACAAGATTAGCTTTGGTGCATTGTCAACCTCAGACTTGCATGGGCACTTTTTGTTGCAATGGGAGTCTCCAAGCTGCATTGGCACAATCACTATCAGGCTATCCGTGGCCTCAAGGGACACTTTTCGGCAAGGGGATTTTTCTGGCATTGCCATTGTGCAACACAATTATGCGCACGAGGTACAGTATTTTCCTTTTCCCTTACTCTGGACAGAGCCATTCTGTCTCTACATACAGAATTGTTCTCTGTCCCTAATATTGAAGTGATCTTTGAAAAAGTACTGAATAGGTAGGTACTGACTTGGTAGATAGAAATGCCAAGAACGATGGCAGATAAGAACTTCCCTGCCAGGCCAGATAGAACGGTGTAGGTAGAACGTCTGGAACGATTCAGGGAGCAGAGCCACAAGTCGTACCGCCCAATCACCGTCCTCACCTTCCGTGCCAACTACGCCGTGCACCAGCTGGCACCTGCCGGATACCATGCCGTCAACCTGGCACTGCACTGCATGGTCACCATCCTATACTTCCACATGTGCAGTGACCTATTCTTCGAGGGCAGTCCTGTGCCTTTCATGGCAGCCCTACTGTTTGCTGTACACCCTGTGCACGTTGAGGCTGTGACTGGCATTGTCGGCCGCGCTGAACTTCTCAGCTCTATCTTTTTTTTACTGGCACTTCTGAGCTACAAAAGAGCATCCTTATCATTATTGAATAAGTCATTGTTTGCTTGTGCATTGTTTGTAACCCTGGCCACCTTCAGTAAGGAACAGGGAATCACAGTGCTCGGCGTGTGCTTCATCTATGAGGTGCTCATTGTTCAGAAGCTGGATGTGTGTAGCGTGATCAAGCATTTTCCATCACCATTTCATGCATATTCAACAATCAAGTTCAAAAAGTGTCCGAACGTAGGCCTAAGACCAATGTCAGTTCGGACATTTTGGCTTATTGTGATTGGAGCTTTACTACTGGGGCTCCGATTCTCTGTGATGAGTTCGACTCTACCAGTGTTCACCAACTTTGACAACCCTGCATCTTATGAGTCAGCTCCAGTTAAACAGCTCACGTGGTTCTATTTGGTGGCAATCAATGTCTGGTTGTTGCTCAACCCAGCAGATCTGTGCTGTGACTGGACCATGGGCACCATCCCACTCGTCAGGACAATCAGTGACCCAAGGAACTTGGCCACCTTGTTCACCTTTATGCTCCTCGCCCACTTAAGCATATCTGGGCTGCTTGCAGCAAATCGCAAAGAGCGCAATCTGGTGGGCCTGAGTCTGGGCATGACTGCATTACCCTTCTTGCCCGCCTCAAACCTCTTCTTCCCTGTGGGCTTTGTGGTGGCCGAGCGTGTCCTCTACCTCCCATCTATGGGGTTCTGCCTTCTGGTGGCCTATGGATTTCGAAGGCTCTACTGCAATCTGCCCAAGGCCAGGAAGTGCTTGCGAGCCGCTTTTTACAGCCTCGTACTGCTCCACCTGCTCAAAACATTCATGCGCAACTTTGATTGGCAAGATGAGATGTCAATTTTTATATCCGGCCTAAAGGTAATCACATCCGGTATGTTAAACTTATTGTTCCCTAACAATATTTAACTTTAATGTCCAGGTCAATGGTGGCAATGCAAAACTCTTTAACAATGTTGGACATGCGCTAGAAGCTGAAGAGAGGTTTGGAGAGGCCTTGGACTACTTCATCCAAGCCACCAAGGTCCAGCCAGATGACGTTGGAGCCCATATCAATGTAGGCAGGACCTTAAACAACCTAGGTCAATTTGCAAAAGCTGAGCAGGCCTACATTAGAGCCAAGTCACTGTTACCACAAGCCCGACCAGGTCAGAAATATACAGCCCGAGTGGCTCCTCAGCACCTGAGTGTCTTCCTCAACCTGGCAAACCTAATCTCGAAGAATCCTGCACGTCTGGAGGAGGCAGATCTGCTGTACAGGCAGGCAATCTCCATGAGAAGTGACTATGTCCAAGCCTACATCAACAGGGGCGATATCCTCATAAAGATGAACCGGACCAGTGAAGCACAGGAAGTGTATGAGCATGCTCTCACCTTTGATGCGGAAAATCCGGACCTCTACTACAACCTCGGAGTTGTGTACATCGAGCAGGGGAAACCCAATCAAGCCTTGGCCTTCTTTGACCGGACACTGGAGCTTGACCCTGATCACGTTCAGGCTCTGATGAACAGCGCCATCCTCATCCAAGAGGCTGCCTCAGGTCGATTGAACTACCCAGATAGGACTAACCTTCCCTCTTTTTTGGTAAAACAAGGCTTCAAACCAAGGTGTCGCTAAAACTTGAGGAACAAACCAAACTTTATGAAATGTCATTTAATTTCACACAATCGATGCGCTTCGTGCAGTCCGTACTGACGTATTTGACGCCCTCACCCTTTATACACAGATTTGTTAAGGAAGTGGGATTTGCTCGAGTGGGTGTGCATTGCACTGGATGCAAAGACAGCCTTATGATTGGGGGGTGGTGGTGAAATGACCATGCAGGAAGGGGTTCAATAAGGGTAATTCAATCGCCCTATAGCCCAGGAGGCCAATTTGGAATCACTTCGTCCTGTTGCCTACGAACGCCTTCTCCACGCCAAGAAGATGGTGCCCCACAATGACCGCATCTACTTCAACCTAGGGATGCTCAGCATGGATAGCGGCGACCTCAACTCGGCCGAGGAATGGTTCAAGTGGGCAGTCCAGCTCAAGCCTGACTTTCGCAGCGCTCTCTTCAACCTGGCACTGCTGCTCAATGACCAGCAGAGGCCTCTGGAAGCCATCCCTTATCTCAAGTCGTTGCTGTCTTCTCATCCAGACCACATCAAGGTAGCTATTATACTTCAGCAGGAAAAGTTGTAACAATTTTGGCAGTAATTCGTTAGCAGAACATGAGCCTTTCTTCCAAACATCCTCATAAATCCATACCATTGCCGATACATCACCTTCGTAACCTTCCAGTCCATAAAGAGGCATCAAACGTTTCCCTCCTTTAAATGAAATTTTACATCATGAAAAATGCATAATATCGTTTTATAAATTCAGCAGTAAGGTGCCTTCAGGATGCAAACATGAACTAGATACCTGGTACTCCACTGTTCACTACCTACGCCTGTGAATGATCCGAAAACAGTCATGATTTGAACAAGAACATTCAACATCTCTCTGTCTAGGGTCTGGTGCTCCTAGGCGACATCTACACCAACCATGTGCGTGATCTTGAGGCAGCCGAGTTGTGCTATGAGCGCATTGTGCGTCTTGATGAGTCACATGTGCAGGCGAGTAATCATGATGTTTATTCGAACAATATTGGCTATTTATCAAGTGAGGGAACTGAACAAGTTCCAGTGTATTCGTTCAAATTCGTGTCCTTCCTACAAGGGTGTCAGTGATGTCCGAGAAAGCGAAAGGTCAAATAAGTTGTTAAAATTGTCGACTAATTTGTCATCCCTGCAGGCCAGACACAACCTGTGCGTGGTCATGGTGGAGAAGGGGCTGCTGAAGGAGGCGAGCGAGTGCCTCAAGAAGGTGCAGTCATTGGCTCCCGACCAGCAATACATAGGAAAGCACCTGGCGATTGTGGAGAACAGGATCAAGATGCTGTCTAGTCGAAGAAGAGAAGAGAAGGCTCAAGAAGCAGTCCCTTAATGAATGTGATATTCAACTCGAAACTCAGTGTCCATCTTTTTAGCAACAATGCGTGATCCCCAGGCTTTGGTAGTGCCAAAGATTACGATCTTGTCTCTGAGATTGCAAGATCGTCTTCAAAAAGCTGCACACATCAAGCACCACCGTCTTCTAGGTCCACGAAGTCGTAGCTATAGTTTTTTTTTACATAATTGGAACTGCATCTCCTAGCAAATGGCTTGAGGTGCTTCCTCGTCATTCGTCAAGTTCATCCCACTGGTTTAGTTCTTTTTTCCTCTTGTCTGACTTTGCAAGCAGTCAGTCATTTTTGCGAATCGCATAATTGCTGAGATATATAATAAGAAATAAGTGAAATAAGGTAATGAGATGATGCATAGACCTTGTCCAAGACGACCTTGCAATCTTTGTGTGCGATGCTCTAATGTAACCTTTGGTGGCTCCTGCTTTGTCGGCATGTGTGCGAGCTTGTGTGAGTGTATGTACCTGTGTATGTGCACTCGATCAAAGCACATTTGCACCCTCCCTGACTATATTACCTGCTTGCTGTTGTTACTTACTATAAACATAAACGCCTGTGTCAACGAAAATGCAATGAAGACTTTGTGAATGCTCATGGCAATTTTGTGCATTTTCTAAAGCTTTTAACAATACAAACAATGCAGTTAATATATTGCTCATAATCCTTGACTTCTTCTTTTTGTTTTTAGATCCTGCTTCGATTTGTAGTGATCACTTATACACCGAAATGAATATTGCCAGATGCCGGAGATCTGCCTGTGTAAAACATCCTAAAGAAGGATGCTGCACATAAGCAAAAAATGCTACATTGGTTGGTGCATGCAACTACATCCACCTATCACAACGGGATTCGAGTGAAGAGTTCATCCTCAATGTTAGTGCCGTCGTCGTCACTGTCGTTAACCCCAGGTTCCTGATTGCAGGAGATCTTCTTGTGCAACGAGTATGGAGTGGCAGCTCCACCAGAGAGAGACTCCCTTGATCTTGTCCTGAGATGCATACTGAGGTTCTCCTTGAAGGCATCGATGCTCACACTGGAGTTGCTTTTCTTCACAATGCTGGACACCATGTCTCGGAGCTTGCTTGAGGATCTTGAGCGTGTGAGCGCCGACGGTGTCTGGTCTGCTCGGAGCACGGTGGAGCCATTTCCCGACATGCTGTAGTTCAGATATGAATCTTCTTCATTCTCGCTCAGTTTCCTTTCGTCATCATCGTCTTCTTCCTTAATAACGTCAAAGTATTTGTTGATAGTGTCAAATACCCATTTTCTGCCACCTAACTTGCTGCTTTCTGGCGCTTTAGCGTGCATTTGTCTAGACTTAGCTCCGAAATTGTTTTCAGCACCTCGTCCAAAAGTTACTTTTGGTGTTGATGACGCAAATATTGTCTTGATTGCACTCTTAGACTTTGCCACACTGGCCATGGCCTCATCATCAAGATCAGTGTTGAGATTAGTGCTGGATCTGGATTTGACTGGCAACCCCTCTGGTTCAAGGTCCTTGGGACGGTTAATCCTTAGTAGATTCTGCAATCTTGGGCTTTGTTTCAATGCCTCGAGTTCCGCTTTGACAGAGCTTCCAGGCAGGAGTCCTTTCATGCTGTCATCTTCATCTACATCATCAGTGCTACCCCGTTCAAATGCTCTCCTGAACTTATCAAAAGAACTCTTCCTTGAGGGTATGGCAAAAGACTGAGACCGTTTTTTCGCTGTGTCGTTGAACATTTGGGGTTGATTGATCGTCAGGGACCTTTTTGGAGGCAAGAGTCGGGCTGGCTGAGGCAATTTCTTCTCCAGTGCCTGCGTCAGGTTGGCACAGCTTCTGCTCCTCGGAATGTTCTGCTCAAATTTGGACCTTAGAGATTTGTAGGCATCCGGACCTATTGAAATATCCTCTTGCTTGCCAAAATTAAATAGTAATTCTTCGCCGCAGAGAGGTGATTCAATATTTTTTGAGTCTTTACTTTTCATAGCATTGTTCTTTAGCAAGTTCTTCAGTTCACCAAAGGAGCCAGACTTTCCATTATCACCTTTGGGATCATCTCCTTGAAAGACCTTTAGCCTCTCCTTCACGGAGGAGATGCACTCATCATCTGCCATACCCTTTACAATACTTAAGCGATATCGCTGATACAACTGATCATCCATTAATACGTGTAGTGGAATCTCTTCATCAGAAGAGGAATCTTCGCGTTGAAGACTTATTGATTTGTTTAATGGAGGGTCGGCACTGTACTTGGAAAGTATTGCTTGCAAATCTTTGTCTTTTTTGTTTTGTTCAGTTGCTGTTGTAGCCATAGATCTCGGTTTGGAGCCGTACTTTGCCAAGATTGCTTTCTTTCTGTTCTCTTCATCGTTGAGATATTTGACGGGAGGTCTGACATTTGTAGCTTCCTTGCCGTCCCTGCCCTCGGATTGTTTAGCCAGTTGTTTCTGCTGTTCCTCAAGAGCAGCTGCAGCAAGAGCTCTGGTTTTGTCTGCTGACCACTTGTAAGTTTTGGAATGTGTTGAACGAAAGTTTCCGGGCATTGGTGAGACTTCAACCACTGGACTTTTGGCTGGAATGAGCTTACTCCGCGGAGCTTTACGTAGGACTTTCTCTTCCTGAACAGGCTCATTGAGCTTCAAGATTTGCTGCAGCTGCAGCTTTCGACTTTCATCAATCTTGCCGGTCTTGACGATAGCTTTGGGCTTTTCGTTTGCCAAGGTTTCAAGCTGGTTCTGCATGGTCTCCTTTGGTTTCTCCTCGTTACGTTTAGTTGTTGGGATTGCTTCAACAGTATCAGTTTTCTCCCGCTTCTTACCAGCAGTCTTGGGCTCATTTCGAGTATCCAATTTCTTGGCATCCTTGATCTTTAATTCTTTCATGATTTCGAGGGCCTTAAGACTTCCTACTTGTTTAGCTTCCTTTGTGTTGCTTTGGTCTGGTTTTGGCTCAAGTAGCGAAGCTTTTGCTCTATCCACTTGTCCGTGGTTAACTTTTACCGCACTTGGGGAAATTTTTTCATTCACGTAGTTTTTACAAGAGACAGGATTTGATCTTTGAGACTGCTTGGGTTGAAATTGATAATGAAACTTCTTTGGCTGTGGCTTTCTGGGCTGTTGCTCAATGCGATCTAGAAATCCCTTGAGTTCTTCAGCTCGATCTTGTCCTTTGTCACCACACCTTTCAATGTAACTGTCAATTTCTTTCATGAAAGTGTCAAAGTCATCACTCAATTCAATGATATCAGTTTCATCACCTGTTTCAGTATTCGAAGTAGGATGACTTTCCATGTCTTCCAGGTAGTTTTGTAACTCAGTTGCATACTCATCTCCTTGTTCTCCAGACTTTACAATGAAATCATCGATTTCGTTCATGAAGGATTCCATCTCCTTATCTTTCCTAAGATTGTCTTCATTTGATTCATCACTACTAGTGAAAGACACTTCACTGTCTACTTCTTTTTCCTCATGAGAAGACATCTCCTTGATTAATCTGTTCCTGAGATTATTGGCATTCTTCTTGCTCACAATTTTTGGTGGCTCATCAATCAGATCCAAGTGGCGCTCGATTTCTGATTTGAAATTAACCTCAGTTGCCGACTGATCCGGAGCGTTGAGGAAGGTCTCAACCTCATGGACGAAGTTGTCGTAGTCTGTTACATCTGTACCTGAACTCATTTCTACATCTCCTAAGTTCTTCTCAATCTCTCTGGCTTTGTGTATCACGTTGTTAGGCAGCAGATCTTTGTTGTCAAGAAGAAACTTTTGAAAGTCCTTTATGTCCTTCTGCTTGTACTTCCAATCGTAAGCAGACTTTTCAGATGGCTTAGATCTGTTAGTAATGTTTGGAGCTTCTGCGTGAGGAGTCAGGTTCTCCGCTAGCTCTTTGACACTTTTCTGCTCTTTTTCTTTTGTCAGTCTTCCCTTCAAAGGTTTGCTTGGATTCTGTTGCTTCAGCAGCTTCCCCTGAACCTTTTTCACCTGCTGCTGCTTGCCCAGATTCTTTTTGCTCTTTGGATTTGATGCTTGAGCACGACCGCTGGAAGCATCTTTGGCACCAAAGGTGGCCTTTAAGTCATCGACATTTACAAAGTGCAACAGTTTGCCAGGTTTACTTAATTGTTTCTTGCCTCCCTTGCTTGGTTTCTCTTTATCACTTTCCACAACCACAGTGTCTTCTAGGTAACCATTTACTTCTTTCATTAGTTCCTCATACTCTTTCACCTTCCTCTCTTGCTCTAGATGGTGATCTTTCTTTTGGAGTCTTGCTGTCAGCTTTCTTATTTCTTCTAAGTCCTGCCTTCTCTTTGCTTCTCTTTCTTGCTTCTCTGCCTTTTTTGACTCAGTAAAATATTTTTTCTTTTGAGGTAAATCAACAGAAACACGTTCTTCTTCCGTCTTTTTCTTCCAGGACCACTCTTGATTGGATTCCCCGCTCTTGGGACTTGAAAGGATCATCTCATTCTGAGCCAATTGTTCCTTCAACTCAAAAGTGAGAGCTACAGGGTTGAGCTGAGGCTTCTTTTCCACTCCCTTCGATATTACTGGTGTCTGTTGCACCTCCGGACTTTCCAACTGTTTCTTTATCTTGCTTAACACCGCGGAAACTCCTGTAAGAGAAGCATCCTGAAATGCTTTCTTTAATCCAGATTCATCTCCAACTCCAGAGTTGGAGGTAAAGACGTCATTAGCATTCACTTGGCCAATGTTCTTATTCTCTTTCCGATCAGGCTTTTTCTCCAAGATGTGCTGAATTCTATTTAAAACTTTCTTGGGCTTCTTGTCCTTTTCTGCCTCCGCCTCCTTCTGTTGCCTTTTCTTCTTGTGCTCCTCAGCAATCTGTCGTTCTTGACGGATCATTTCTTCATACTTTGCTCTCTCAAGTTCTTCTTTTTCCATCTCCTCCCTCAATAACTTTTCTTTTTCCTGCCTTTTGAGTTCCTCTTGTCTCTGAGCCTCAAGTTTTTCTTCTTCCAGTCTCTTTATTTCCTCCTCTTGTCTCACACGTTCTTGTTCCAAGATCTGGAGCCTCTTGAATCTCCTCTCCTCCCTTTCCTGTTCCTTTTGCTTCCGAAGCTTCTCTGTCATTTCTGGTGAATCAAACTTCTTGATTAAGTCAGCACTCAACAGATTTGTCTTCCTCCCTGACTGATTTGGGGTGCCATTCGACGGTGGTGAATCAAACAGTCCCTTTACTTTGTTAACATTAGTAATGTCGGAGTTTTCGACATCTGCGCTAGTGCTCCGAGAGATTGGAGCGGGACTATTGTCCGACTTCTTCCCAAATTGTTTCTCTAATTGATTTTTCAGGCTACTTATCTCAACTATTTTCAGTTTGGGCATGTTTGGTTTGGCTTTTCTTTTTTTCTTCATTCTAGGTTTTTCATCATCTTCAACGAATGCCAAGTACTGCTCAATTTCTCTAACATATTCAGGGTCAACCTGAACCTCGCCCAAGCTGTCTATAAAGTCTTCAATTGAGTCTTTTTTGGGAGGGGATTTCTCTTCCATGGTGCCGTCAAACAATAAATGAGATAAGAGGTAGTTTTGCATTTCTTCAGTCGATTTTTTCGGAGCTTTGTGTTGATTTGGAACTATGGTAAGTTCTTCAGCTTCAATGTCACTGTTATTGTAGTCACAGCAAGTGTCATCTACTTTAGTGACAACTTCCACTGTCTCAACGGATTGCCCCAAATCTTTTTCTGGTGGAATGCCATCACATGTCACTTCATTCTGTGATTTCTTTATCTTATCCACTGTAGATGACTGAGAAGTCAACCTAAGATATTTTTTCTTGATATCCTTGAGATCATTTCCTTTGACCTCTGGGATAACCAGATCGGCAGACACCTTTTCTTTGGGACTGACGTCAAAAGGATTTGTGACATTTAGCTTGCCGACAGGAGGACTAGATTTTGACTGCTTGTTCAAACTGGTTCCAGACATACTCTGCTCAATTTTCTCCTTCATTCTTGAACACGTGGGTGCTGAGATTTTAGGCAGTTCCTTAGGGACCTTGGCTGCTTCCTCTTCTTGTCTCAGTCGTTCTTGTTCTCTTTCCCGTGCCTCTTGTATCTTTCTGCTTTGTATCTGTTCTTCCTTCTTCTTCCTCTCGTCTTCCATCTCTTTCTTCCTCTTCTCTTCAGCAGCATTTCGTCTTCTCTCTTCCTCCTCTTTCAACATTCTTTTCTGCTCTTCTTGCCGCTTTTCTTCTTCCAGCAATATTTGCTTTTCTTCCTCTCTCTGAGCCCAGGCAGCCTTTTTCATCTCCTTTTGTTGGAAAGTCAAGCGTTGCATTTGGATCTTGGCTTCCAGGCGAGACTCTTCATCTTCGAACCTACGCAGAAATTGACGCACATAAGATGAGGTGACTCTTGCAAATCTGACTGTCCTACATCTCTAGCTCGTGTGCTTGCACGAGTGCAGCTAACTGTTATTCATATATCAAGAGCCTAACGGAGATCTATTGACGATGCTTTTAAAGTTTGGACCAGCATATGGTAAAACATATCCACATGGACAGGACAAATGAGCATTTATGACATGCACATAATAAGAACTTGGCTCGGCCATTTTTAATCTCGTGCGGCGTTCTATATTTATTCATGTCAGATGGAATGAAGAAGTCATCAGTTTTGGGGTCCCCTGTTATCTGGCTGTTTGAACGATTAAAGCTCTTCTTTGCCAATACAGTTGAGTAGTCCTTAAGAAGGTAGAAACGTTCATGAGAGGGGTAAAACAGATTATTTGCTCAGAAACCATTTGACCACGTCTTCGCTATTTGGCAATAGGTAGGAAATCTAAGATGCACTCACACATATTCCAAATTTTTAATGTTTTTGGTCTATCCTAATATCTCAAAATTGCCAACCACAGGACAGACGTCCAAGTACAGGTGCATAACAATTGTTTCATGCATTGGTAAGATGAGAAGCAACTTACCTATCTAAGAAGTTGGTAAAGATTTTCTTGTTCATTGGAATGTTGGGTTTTCCTTCCTGCTTCTGCTTCTTGAACTCTGCCTCCCTTTTCTCCTTCTGCTGGAACATGTTGGGCAGGTTCTTGGACTTGCCAATGCTCCTCCTCGCCGGAGCTACCGGTTGCTCTCCTTTCTTGTCCGCGGTCTCAAAAGTATCCTTGATGCTTGAGCACACTCCTCTGGTGTAAATCGCCAGTCCGCTCCCACTCTTCGTTAATGACATCGGCGGATTGCCTGTCATGTTATCGCTGGCGCTCCTCATGATTCTGTCCTTGCTGCTGACGCCACCCTGGTTATTCACACTGCACTTTTCGTCCGAATCTTGTCGGGCTAACGTGGACTTCTCGCGGAAGGCCTGACCAGACTTGAGCCTGGCTTCCTCTTCCCCTAGCTGCTCTGGGATTCTCCTATGCGCCGTCTTGCTCTGCTCCTGCTGTTTCTCTTTCTCCCGCTTCTCCAGCTTTGGAATCTCCTTAATCTTTCCCCTCTTCTTGGACGCGACTCTCACCTCGGCGGACTCGAACTTGTCGGCGATGGAGCCAATGACGGTATGCCCTGACGAGGAGCCTGGTGTTTTCTTGGTGCGCGGCTTCTTCACTGGCGGCTGCCCTTGGAAGCCGTCCCGGCGGCCGCCGCCATCGGCCAAAAGAGCCTGAACACCTTGGAAGCGTTGAGGGCCGACGTACGACATGTCTTGCGTCTGTGGGTGTGCAAGTGGTCGGATTTAGCCGGAGGAGTGTACATGTTCAACGTCAATTTGGGGTAACGCCGAGGTGTGTAGGTACTCTGTGTCCTTACGAAAGAGATACAGCGTAAGCGACCCAGGACAAAGTGCTCATACCCAAGCAAAGTACGCCTACACTAAGTCTTAGAGGTACGTGCCGCGGAGCTCGAGTAGGA
>JAAUXU010068076.1_pt1 | contig 51269 bp, 54 predicted proteins | sample 7278151 | NCBI WGS metagenome assembly JAAUXU01 (sample SAMN14350113, study PRJNA611818) | marine sediment metagenome | isolation source: surface marine sediment (1.8m) | place: French Polynesia: Moorea | collected 2018-08
CGTTGCCTCGTCACCAGTACCCATTTATGACAAAGAGCCACTTCATCATCATATCATAGATAACTGCGCACTTCAGGAATTGCTCAGGAATGTTTACATGCAGTGTATGCAGTTAAAATTGAAAGTGACACGTATTGATTTCCGAGGCGAATGTGACCTTAAGCGCGATGGAGCAAGGCTCGCGTACTGATCAAACTGAAGATGATCCAGCGCATACTGAAGGGTACAAGTATCATTTTATCATCAATCATAGACCGCTCAAATTCCAACCAAGTCACTATTTTGGCAGCACTGTCGTTGAGCACTGTACGTACATATATGCAGTACACACAGGTATTGCTCTGATGTCCCACGCAAGAGTTATGTAAAGTTGTGCATCCTCTACACGAAACACACGTAAAGTGTGTATACAAAGCCTGTACGATGTATTAGTTGCTGCGAAATTTGTTGCCGTGAAGAAAAAGAAGTTGCCTTAATGAAGCACTAATGTCAAGTCACCTTAGAAATAGCCTTCCTTTCTTGTTTGCATGTTCTTTGATAACAAAAGCTACAACGGAAAGCACAAAAGGCCAGCACTGACAAAAAGCTGGCTCACACTCCAGGAATATTGCTCGTACTTGCAACTTGTACTTGAATTATGCGATCCCACAAATCTGATACCAACAGTTGAAGTAGATTCGTGTGCGTACGTACCAATGACGTCTGAGAATGCGCCATGCTGAACTCGAACGCAGAAGTGTAGTAGGCGAAAAAGCTTTGAAATGCTACCTGTGCAATCCTTCGGTCAGTGTTATACCTGAGATGAGGCCACGCGATATCATTGCTTGCCCCAAGGCCTCCTTAGCTAACGAATACGTTATGTAAATCACCTTATGCGGCCAGTAACATTGTGGGGAAGTTCCATGCAACATGTCATGTAGGTAGGCCAGCAAGCGAACCTACTTTATTTTCTCAATCAATGGTTCTACTTTTACACACGCGAGTGGCACGAGTATATACGGTACATAAGTTACATACCACAGCCCCGAACGTGTGCTTAATGTGCGGCCATTAGAACCTGGTGAATGGGGCAGTAATGGCAAGTGCCACCTTATCAAGGTTTCTGTGGTTGGGACTACCATAAGAGAAAATCTCCCAGGGACGATAGCATTAGTCCTAACGTACCCAATGCCTTGGTACGGAAACATATTGTGAACGTGACGAATATGAACAAATGCGATTGTGTTTCAACAGGCTCGTGTCCTCCGTACTCATCTCGAGTAGTGCATCATATGCATGCACATACGGTACGCGCTTTCGTGTATACGTACCTCCTACGTGTGACAAATCAGCAATCCGGGGCAGGACTGTGGTGCTTACAAACAGTCTGTCGTGGCCTTGGGTGATTTTTCTCCCCTCCTTCATTCCATCATCGCCACATCCGTGCGTAAGCACCTTTGCAATCTATGCGTGGATCACATGTAACAGAAACAGCGAAAAAGTCAGAAAAAAAACAACGCGAGTAGAGGAGAATTAGAACGGTCTGGACTTGGAAAGTTCTCTCCCATTTCACGTGCTGGGGGGATACATGAAGTGCAAATAAACCCATTGTAGTAGCGTAGCTCATTCCTGTAGCCGACTTTCACACGCTTTGTATCTGTTACCTGCTGACGAACAAGCATATATACAAACGTGAGGAGAATAAGAGACGCCATTTGTTTAAGCGGTGCCCAGTACACAATACGCACATTTGAACGGAAAAAGAAGGGCAATGGGCGAGGGAGAAGAAAGACATACGGCGAACGCTAATGAGTTGGGCGGGGATTGAGCGCGCAGCATCGCCAGATAACCCACAAATTCTATGCTAAACTGTTGGCGGAACATGCTGTCAGATCAAGAACTGCAGATTTGTGTTCTACAGTTGCTATCTGGTGTCCCTGAACGGATGGGGGGAGGGGGGGCAAGAAGAATGCAGGAGAAAGTTGCAGTTGCTGAAGATTTGTCCTCAGTACATGATGAAGGTTAAGAGCGACGAGGACTGAGGAAAAGGCTAAGAGATGGAGACGATTTTCTCTCTAGAAAACTATGCAGGTGAACAACTGTCATCAGGTCCGAAAGCTGTCTTCGAAAGATATCTGGGATCACGTGCGAGGACAAAAGAAACGTTGTACAGTATCGTGGGGCGATGCCCTCGCAACAAACCTAGCAACAGCGTGGCTTGTTTTGTACTCCACAGTCTGCCCCCACAACTCATGTATGCAAATGATTTCCTACGACTTCATTAAACGCAACATGTAGCAGTGCACATGACAAATGTGTTGGTACAAGGCGGCATGCCAAGCTTCGTACTAGGAGGTGCGGATACGTGGGAGGGTAATGCATGGCGTACGTGCGTATGCCATTTCCTATGGAGATACTCGGCATCATACGAAATAAAAAAGGAGATAAGAATCCCTCATCAGCGTCGGTCAAAGCCTCAGCTACCCTGCCGCGTACGCATGCACGTGTATGTACATTTCTCGCACGTGCACGGACGTTGTATGTACGACTTGCCTTAATATCTTCAAGGAAAGACACGAAGTCTTCGCCCAACTTAATAGAACAAAAGTAGCCAAGATGACTTTATCACCCGCCCCCGCGCACCGAAAGCAGTCATACAATAGTAAATGAAGGCCATAACTTTTTCCTCTCTGGGAGGATGACAAGCAGAAGGGACAGTAAATGGCTGTTGTCCTATTACGGCTTTTTTCTTCTTCACCGACTGTCGTATGAGCCGAGAAAAATTTCTCCCGCACAAGCTGCATCCCAATAGGCTCGTTGAAGCACCAAAGTATGCTATCACTATCCTGCTGTGGGATTACAGTAGTTAAAACAAGGAGACACAAACGGTAATGAGCGTTTTAGTTATTTGTCTCGCTCACATTGCAAAGCGCAGCAACTTCTGGCGTCAGGAATGCGTGCAAAATTGAGCCTCGGCTTATATGGCGGTGTCCAATCTGGCGCGAGAGCCACCGGATTTGAATAATTGACTGGAAGGAGAGGAAATGCAACTTCAATGGGAGTTCAAGGACTCCCTACAAAAGCTTGTGAAGGCTCGAAACCGAGACTAATTGTCGTTCAACTAGTTGAAGATTATGTTCCGTATGCCTGCGGACGTCACCTTATTTCTGTCGCATACATGCGTGTACACAAACGTAAACAGCATCCAACAGAAATCTTATGTAAAGTTGTGTCGTGGATGGAACTTTTTTGTGTTGACGTCGAAGAATTTGATACTTGTTAGCAGCTTATGGTAAAACAGCCATTGGCTTAAGGTCTGCGCTTCTTCATGTAGCAGATAGTAATAGTTTCACGTTGCAAGGACTAAGTTGATAACAAGATCGCAGACGCAACAACTGCATTTGAAAGTGTCTCTCGCATGGGTACGTTTATGTAGTGCAACGTATTTTGTACTAGGACATACGTACATTTAACCTTGAGCACCAGCTTGTACGCGTATATTAGGTACAGGGTCTCGAGATGGAAAGTTGCACATTTTAATGTTATGCACTAATGCAGCAACTTAATGTTTCTTTTTTTTCCGCGCACTTCTCGCATCCAGCATGAATTTTGTACAGTTATGCACAGATCCACAGTTACATGTCTTCGGTGCTCCACTTGTAAATGTCCTCGGTGACTGCTTTTCGAGCGTTCTGCCTCTCGAAGAGCTTCTTCTCAAAGCCGTTGGACCTGTCAACCCCATCCCAGCGGTATCCGGGAGGAATCGCAAAGCGGTTTGGCGGTGGGGGAGGTCCTTTATATGTGGGCAGCACTGAAAGAATAATGATGTTTCATATATGATTACTTTACATGGCAACTTTTTTAATAAATACATAATTTTCTGACCAATATGTCCTGGCAATCTTTCTGGATATAAGGGGTGCTTTTGACAACTTAAATGTTGACTCAAGCATCCGGGGAATGCGTGCCAAACACCTGCCCCCCCCCTTAGTAAGATGGTATGCACATTATCTTCGATTTTGATCAGTCACCATCAAAATACAGTCCTTGGCGTAAAGATTAGCCATGGGCGTGATTACACCTCATGCCCATGGCTAATCTTTATGCCAAGGACTGTAAAAGGGATCTCCACAATTAGGTTTCTGATGCAGGGGACACCACAGGGGGGCATTTTGTCTCCCTTGGTATGGAACCTGGCATTTGATGACCTGTTTGATAGATTCAATTCTGGGCCAGCCTGCATCAAGGGATTTGCCGATGCTGCTGCTATCATACTTAGAGGCCCTGATATATACACCCTCATTGAACTGGGGCAAGAGGCCATTTCCAAGGCCCTGGACTTTGGGTGTGAAAATGGCCTTGAGTTTGGGGCTGACAGGACGGAAGTAGTTGTCTTTACTTGTAAGAGACTCAAAACATCAGGTCTCCCATACTTACACATGGCTAACAGAGACGTCATCTACTGGGCATCATGCCACTCAACCTGCACACTCAGTGCATGGCAGGTCAGGCAGCGTGCAGGGTCCAGGGTCAGAACCAGAACAGATGGGATGGCATCGGGCATGGTCACCTTCGGGGCCACCTTTTCTGGAGCAATCGGCTCCTGGAACAGGTGGACCTAAATGACTGTGCAAAGTTTAACAAGAGGGCTATCCAAGACCTCTTCCACAACAGATGGAGGGAACACTGGAAGCACCTTACCACCTGCTGTCAAACAAAATACTGGATAGATGACCCTGGCAGCATAGGCAATGCCACGGCTTGCTTGGATCATCTTGCTCTCAGTATTGTTTTGCAGGCCCTTACCGGTCATAACTACCTGAACTACCATCACTATATAGTGGGTAACTTTTCTGAACAGATCTGTAGGTTCTGCAAGGAAGAACATGAGGAGTTTATACACCTCATGTGTGAGTCCCCAGCACTTGCCACGGAATGCCTCAGCTGCATATGAGGCCTCCAGCTTAGTAGGAATCCTCCAGGCCTCTATGGTCTTGTCAGGCTCACAAAAGTGAACTGCATTAGCAAGGCCTTGGAAAGGAGGGCAGAGTAAGTTAAGCACACTGGTGGACTCACCATGCCAGGCATCTTAGTCTACTAAGTGCTTAGATGTTTGCCACTAAATTGGGGCAGGAAAAGACCCAATCCAGGGTTACTCCTTCCCTCTGCTTAGGCCTCAATCCTTAGCAGAGGCCCCAGTAACAAACAAACAAATGTAATTTTCTATTTGACTTTTTTGTCAGAGATATGTGATAAAAGATATGACGTTAAAAACACCGTATAAACTCATGACTTCACTGCCGTATTCGCATTCTAATTGAAAATTTTTGCCAAATATTTTTTCCAAGTTGAAGAAAAAGGGCAAAATATTTTTTCATTGATATGCAACGCATACAAGGATGTTCGCAGATCTTGCAAAATATTTTATCTTCAGAGAAAACTTTAAAGGTGTTCAAGTCCTTGTTGAACTCCTTTAACCCATTTGTCCTGAAGCAGAGCACGTGGCGGTAGTTACTTTTTTAACCACCTCGGTCAAGTATTTCTTCATTCTTGTAATCCACTGCGTTTTTATGGATGTTTTTTATTCAAGGTTCTGTGACCTTGGGTCAAGTTCGTGTTGTAAACATGCAAATATTATTGTTAGACCCCGTACTAAAGTGTGCATGCAACTAAATGTCAGCTGCAATTTTAGATGGAGTTCTGAAATACGTTGCATATTTACTCCCTTTCATGCATTTCCGATGCCTGAATCACACAAATATAAGATGATATGCCCTAACGTTACTCTCCCAATCACATATGATAGTATGCACACATGTACCAGTATATTGGCCCTCTATAGTCGTACCAATGAACGTGCATGCATATATTCCAGAGAAGTGCGACTTCCTGCGATCGACCCTCAGAAAGAGTTTCCAAAAATCTAATCATGCCAGTGTGTGGTGCACCAGAGTTTACGCTGGTTTCTGTATTTTGCTTTGATTCGATTGCATTCTTCTCATTGCTTGACAGTCACAGTACTTGAAAATTGCTTCAAAGACAGATGCAAGCGCAACTTCATGGAAGTGCCAGACAGGACCATCAGTGACGTACCGTAAGAAAGTATTCAATACTCTTAAAAAAAGGACCTCTGAGCAGTAATAATACGACCGACGATGTTCTCTCATCACTATGCAGTCTTTACGACGTAGACGTGGACGCAACATAGAACATACCTTTACCGCCAGCCGAAGCCGCCGCTTTCTTGGCTCTCTTCTTCTTGATATACTCAAGCATTGGATCCTCTTGCCTATCGATGTCCCTGAGGTGATCGTTCATGTCAACATCTTCGGCCGAGCGAGCCAACGGCTTGGACATCTCGCGCAGGTCCTCGGAAATGCGAGCCGCAATTTCTTCCGCTTGTTTGACGCTGCAAAAACGCCAACTTGTTAGTTTAGCGATTCCATAGCGAGGAAATCAAATTGTACCTACCCCTTACTCCACCTCGAGTATTTTTGCTTGACTTCTTCAGAAATCCCATGCTCTTTTTCCTTCCTCTTCTTTTCTTCTTCTTTCTCCTTCAGCCTGCCACGAACTTTGGTTTCGGCTCCTTTTCCAGAGACGTCTCGACTAACCTAAAATTGATGAGTATGACAAACCCATAGCCAACGTTCCATTTAAGATTCAAAAACGTCCAATGTAGTTTTTGGACTACTACTGCTCTGCCGACCGATTATTATCTACATCAAACCTCCTCTACAGTCACAAGGGTTCGTTATAGTCATATTTTTCTGATCCCAAATGTTGTGACTGTATCAAACGTTGACTGCATTGTGATATCTGATTATAGCAACTAAGGTTTCCTCAATGCCTGGAAAGAAATCTTTGTATATGCTTAACAGTTCTTTGCAGCAATCTCACCTCGTTGAACTTGTCCATCCCCATCTTTTTCAGCTGATCCAGTTCCTGTTTCATGCTCCTCGCGTCCTGCAGTCCGGCCTTCTTCCCGTCTAGCGTCCTGGTCATCCTAGGAGGCGACAAGTCGTCTTCGGGCTCTTGCTTAACCCTTTGTCTCCTCCTCGGAGGTGAGATGTCTCCATCACTGTCTTTTGCGATATTCCTCCGAGGAGGTGAAATGTCACCATCGCTGTCTCTTCTGGCAGTCCGTCTGGGAGGTGAGATATCCGAGTCCTGCTTTCGGACATGCCGGACTTTTGACCCTTCTGATCGTCTAGGCGGAGATTGGTCTTCTTCGCTCAGAGGCTCACGCTTGGCTCTGACCGGGGAAGCGTTGTCTTGCAGCTTCATGCGCCTCTTTCTTGGCTCGATGGCGTCATCTGAGCTATCGTGCCTCATCTGCCTTTTAGGAGGTGAGTCGCTATCGGAGCTGTCATGACGCCGTCTCCTACGTGGAGGTGACTCGTCTGAGCTATCATGTCGCCGCCTCCTACGTGGAGGCGACTCGTCCGAGCTTTCATGTCTCCGCCGTCTTCTGCCAGGCGAGTCGCCGCCATCAGAGCTGTCATGGCGCTGCTTCCTACCTAGAGGTGACTTCCATGAACTGCCGTGACCCTCGTCTTCCTCGCCTTCGCTCAGTGGTTCTTCTTTCACCTTCACGAGGTCGATTCGGTCCGTTTGAGGATCTTTCACTTGGTCCTCGTCGTCGTCGTCGTCCTCCACCTTAATGACCGGCTGAAAAGTGCTGGTGGTGAACCTCTCCTTCATGATCTCGATCTCCGGCCTCTCATCCACATATCCCGCCACCTGCGGACGATCCTCCTGGGTGTCGAAGCGATCGTCAGGGTCATCAGAATTGGATTCCTCCTTCGATTTTCTCTCTTTCGTGTTGCTCTCGACCGTGGTGGCTAAGAAGGACTCGTCTTCGTCAATAATACGACACCTACGCAAAATAGAGAAACGCAGTGGTTGGCCTAAAACACGATACGAATGAGTCTGATAGGGAAGCTTACCTGTACTTGTCTAAGAAGTCCCTATTGGCCCTGTCCTTCTTCTTCTTCTTCTTTTTCTTGGCCGCTTTCTTACCCTCCTCCTCATTCGCTCCAGGCAAAGAGTCCCCAGCGCTCAAGTACTTCTGTAAGTAGGACAACTTGGATGAGGTCACTGTCGTCATGGCTGCGAGAGACGAGAGCGCCAACGTAGGACGAATCACTCAAATCGGACGAGAGCCTATTGTTTGTTTACATTTTCGGTGGGACCACCTTCAGCAGATGTCGCCAATGCGTTAGCTCCTGCAGGAGCTGCCAACATGTTCGATTCACGCCTCCTCTTTGGTTAAGTCTCAGATCGTGTGCTTTGAGACACATACGAACAGTCTGCTAATCGATGGGAACTGTGGACTGTGGATCATAACAAAACGACCCGCTTAGGCAGCTCAGCAACCAGGCGGGGGCGGCCGGCTTGGTCTTTTTCGGGCATCAACTTGAGCCTCGCCAGTCACTACATCATGGCCTCCTTGTCTCTGCTCAACGACGAGTACACCGACTCGGAGGAGGAAGACGAGGAGGCCCCGGAGAAGGAGAAAGAGGTCCAAGAGGCGACAAGCCCGGTGAAAAATGTCGGCGACGGGAAAACCGAGACCTGGAAGAGTTCGCCGCAGCGAGAATCCTCTTCGTTCGACCCTCCGTCGCTGGTGTCCTACGACGAGGATCCAGAGCTGGAGAAGCCAAGTAACGAGGCTGATCAAGATGATTCTCGAGTGGTGGCCATGGAGCTAGACTCCGAGAATGAGGGTAAGCCAGAGGAGGAGGAGGCGGAAGTTGAGGTGCAGAAGAGTCCCGTCCACCTGGAGAGCTGGTCTGACGGCGTGCGGCTCCCTCCGGATCCTCCGGGCCGCTGCGACCCCCGCTTGCAGGAGCGGATCGACGCACTCCATCGGCGGAGACTGGAGACTGGATATGACATGAATGCCGTTATCCAAAACAAAAAGGCTTTTCGGAACCCAAGCATCTACGAGAAGCTCATTCAGTTCTGCGGTATCGATGAGACCGGCACCAATCTGCCCAAAGATTTGCACGACGGACATCTCTTCGGAGAGGAGTCCTGCTACACCGAACTGGCCAAGGCGCAGGCGGCCGACATTGAGAAAAGGGAGAAGGCGGCTAAGGCCAAGGCGGCGGAGGCCAAGATTGCAGGTAATACAAATTCGTCCAGCAAGCGACAATCCAGTCAAGACAGCTCTGGCAGCGGGGCGACCAAGAAGAAATCCAAGTGGGACCAGGGAGGACTTTTGCCCCCGCCACCGATGCTGCCACCTCAACAGCCATCTCAGCACCTGGCCAAGCCACCGACGAGGCTGCATCTGCCTCCGCCCAGAGTGTTTCCGCCTCAGGTGGTATCAGCAGGAGCGTCCACGTCCACGGGAAAGACAATATCCGCCTTCGGACCTTTAAGAAAGTAGACTTTCTCGTTATGTTGGGAAGCTGTACTTCTTCTTGTAGGGCAGGAGGGGCTCTGCCTTGTTGTTTTCTTTCGGGATGATAATTTTTTAGTGATAGTTAAGTTATAACGTTACTTAGGTTTGAATGATCTGTACCAAAGAGTAGCACAAAGTTGCATCTAGTCAAAATTGTTTGAACTGTGAATTTCGAGGGAGAAGCCTGGCATTTTGATGTCATGCACTCGGAGCTTTGACTTGTCCTAGAGAATAATAACGTATGCTGCGCTCAGGAGTCATCAAGTGTCATTTTCTTAATTTTTGTTCGTGTGCGTAGCAAAACGCATCCAGGTGATGAAGCTATGAGAAAACATTCAGCCCGTCACCCACAGCCAGGATTACAGAAGACTGATGGGCAGTCATCACCGTCGGGGTCACGTACGACGACACCTCCACCTCAGCTCTGATCATCTTTCTGCGTCGTAACTCAGTGTGGGCGTGCGCTTTACTTCTATAAAAGGGGCGCTGGAGAATAAAGACCACATTGTTAACGGCAGGTGCGTGCTGCAGTCAGGCATCTAACCCCCCCCCCTTATCTCTCCTGGCTGCTCCACACGGACACACACACGATGTGTCGATAACTTGCCCCATTTTGGGCAAGGACCCGAGATTGATGGACGCGGAAAGTCAAGGTGAATGCGGGGCTCTCAGGGGTGCGTGTGCAGGGTGCAGGCGTCATTGGGTTCTCCGGGGTCCTCGCTCGAGATGGACGAGGTCGCGCCGCAGTCGCAACTCGTGTGCGCGCAGCGCGCGGACGGGGAGACTGACGAGAAAGCCGTTAGGCCGGAGGAGCTCCTACTCCAGTACAACCGCACCTTGTTCAGCGAAGGCGGCGGGCGGGTTAACTGTTACTTTAGGGGTCCTCCTGGCCCACGCCAACCTGGCCGACCCGCACGAGTGAGACCTCAGCACGGCCAGCTCGGCCAGGCCCGTGGCGGGCAGGGCCGGGATCTGCCCCGTGAGTCACTGAGTGAGTGACAGGCGAGCTGCAGCAGCAGAAGGAGGGAGAAGAAAGAGCAGACAGCAGGCAGAAGAGAAAAGAAGGCCGAGCATTGTTAAGTGAGGGAAAAAAAGTGAGGGAGAAAAAAGTATTTTGGGGAAGTCGCCTTCCCAACGGAAATAGCGCGGCGACAGGGCCGAAACCCGGGACCCGAGGCCGCTCCCGGAGAGATTCCTTCGCCCGGACAGGTTAGCGCTAAAAGTCTCTCGTCGGTCTGGTCCAGGGGGTGAAATCCCACGCCCCTTGTTGCTCGTTCAAAACGAGTCCTCAGGTTCTCTTTTCCTTTTTAGCATGATCAAGTGAATACCAATAACCAAATCCAATGGAGACCGTCCCGACGGAGGTGGCAGCGGCAGGGGCGTCCGATCCCACGGTGTCCTCGTTGGCCCGAGCCCAGAGTCTTCGGATCGACTCGTCGCTTGCCGCCGAGATCTTCGATCACTTTTGCGCGGCCTCGACTCTCAAGTCCATCTTGCGCGCCTTTCGCCTCCTGTGCGAGACCACGCGACTAAAACCGGCGGAGCTGCCACAGTTCTACCCTCGGCTCAAGTCCAGGCTGCGCTCCTGGCGTGCGAACGCCATCTGGGCAAAATTCGACAAGCGCCTGGCGCACAAGGTCTACAAGGGCGGGCGGGCTTGCGCCGGGCGCCGGGTCCTCGTCATCGGCGCAGGACCATGCGGACTCAGGACGGCCATCGAGGCGCAGCTTCTGGGCGCAAAGGTAATCTTCACGTCAAATACACTTTCGTTGAAAAGTTCAATATCGACTAGTCAGTGTCCTTCCTGTCCAAACTCTCAAGCAGCAGGCAAATGCATTGCAAATTGAAGCCACGTGCACTGCGATAGTGTGGTCCCATAACACTATTTGGATGCAAATTAGGACGTGGCGCATTCAGAGTGGTGTCGAGAGCGGACAAAAAGCGCAAACAAAGCTCATTTTCCCTGCAGCTTCCCTTGGCATTTGTACAGTGCTTTCTCCACTTCACTTGTAGGTTGTCGTTCTTGAGAAACGCGACCGCTACTCACGCAACAACGTCCTCCACCTGTGGCCGTACAACATCGCCGACTTGCGTGGGCTGGGTGCAAAGAAGTTCTACGGGAGATTCTGCGCTGGAGCCATTGACCACATCAGCATCAGGCAACTCCAGTGCATTCTGCTCAAGGCCGCACTTCTCCTTGGCGTCGAAGTCTTCGAGAGCGTTGCATTTGAGGGGTTGGTCGAGCCTTCTGGAGATGAGAAGGACCACGGTTGGCGGGCAGCAGTTTCGCCGGTGGACCACCCAGTCTCACAATATGAATTTGATGTGCTGGTGGGAGCTGACGGCAAGAGGAACACACTGGGCGGATTCCGGCGCAAAGAGTTCAGGGGCAAGCTGGCCATCGCTATCACGGCCAATTTCATAAACCGACACAGCGAGGAGGAGAGCAGAGTAGAAGAGATCTCCGGCGTTGCCTTCATTTTTAACCAGAAGTTCTTCAACGACCTAAACGAAGCAAGGGGCATCAGTCTTGAAAACATCGTCTACTACAAAGACGAGACGCACTACTTTGTCATGACGGCCAAGAAGAGCAGCCTGCTGCAGAAAGGTGTGATTCTGAAGAACGAGGCGGACACGGCAAAGTTGTTGGCTCCCGAAAACATCAATCAAGAGGCGCTGTTCGAGTACGCGAGGGAAGCCGCCGATTATGCTACCAACTACAAGCTGCCTAAGCTAGAATTTGCCGTGAACCACTACGGGAAGCCTGACGTTGCCATGTTTGACTTCACGTCCATGTTCCAGGTGAGGCTTAGTTCAACGCTATTGCACCGGTCTGATTAGGGGTTGGGACAAGTGCAAGGCCACGAACTATATCTATGTAGATAGCATTTCCCGCCTTGTGTCCAGTTGTCCACACATGCACAGATTCTTTCGTTCTCCTTCCTTGCCTCAAATGCTAATTGACTTTGCAAAAGAAAAGTTTACTCATGTACATTTCATGCATTATTTGAATGTATAACATTCTAAGTTATATTCTGCTCTTATAGGCTGAAAATTCTTGTCGCGTCATTGAGTGTCACGGGCATCGCCTTCTTACTGGACTTGTAGGAGACTCGCTCTTGGAACCTTTTTGGCCGACCGGGACCGGATGCGCCAGAGGATTCTTTGGAGGGCTGGACCTTTGCTGGCTCATGAGGGCGCTCGCTAGCGGTAAGACAAAGCCATTGTTGTGATTATTCCGCGATCTTACATAGCTAACACATGACCACCACCAAATGTACCTCTTATCTAGAGCGGCTACATAGCTTGTTTAAAATCAGCCATCTTCTGGTGCGTTACATCATTAGGACGGACTTATGTTGCAGTGACAAAGTAATTTGACCGACTCAACATGTGGGTGGGTTGTTACTTTTCCTTCGTCAGCTTGTTTGCAATGTGAGTAACACATCTAGGATTTCGTCTAGGTAATGTTGTACCTACTAACCCTTTTATCCCCTTTTCGTGGAGCAGGAGACAGAGACATTACCTAAGTAAGTTGGCATTGGGGTGTGGTGGAATGAGAATGGCAAGGTGATGATGGTCGTGTGTGCCATTAAAAGAGAAAGTTTGCGTGAGCTGTTAGAAAGAGGAGGATACGTTGCATGCGAATCTCTTATATATGTCATTGAAGGGATGAATGCGTCACTTTAGGACTGCAGCTAGCCTCGCCAATTTTTGCCAGCTGCTCTTTTTTGCAACTATCAAGAGCAGCAGTAGCAGAATTTCTCTGTTGCAAGTAGAAAGAAGGACTAAGGCCGGGTTCTTTGTCCTCGCTCACCGCGAATATAATGAGAAACACAAACAGAAGCGTGACATGTAAAAAAAAAATAAGGCAGCGAAGAAATCTGCTGCTACTCCAACGCTTATGGGCCGGGCGAGTTTGCAGAGCAATTTTTCCTTCTTGCGTGTCAGGTTGAGAGCAGGCATTTAAGCTTGAGTAGAGAGAAGGGGATAATGGAAAGGCAATAGAAGCAGCCGACGCAACCGACGGCGTAATCCATAAATAATCTCTCACTTGTGACATTTTTCTCCATGCATATAGCTCTCTTAATCTTGTGACATTGCGTACATGCACCTGTGTGAAGCATTTCTCTAGCAACTGCGAATCGAAGTCTGATCTCCTTTGCATGATGACGCAAGTATTTTAATTGTTTAATATAACAGGCAAGCAGACCTTGTTGGAGGCCCTGGCGGAGCGCGAGTCCATCTATCGGATCCTCAACCAGACGACAGCGGAGAACACCTGCAAGGATTATGCCTCGTACACAGTGGACCCGCAAACCAGATACCCCACGCTCAACAAGAAGCTGGTACTGCCGTGTCAAGTGACGCACCTGATCGAGACAGACAATCCGAGCCTGGTGAGACTACCATGCTGTGTACTGAGTTTAGTACAACATTTAAAAAGGCCTAAATCTGCTCAGAGTCAAATTTCCTCTTGAGAGATATTTGTCAATTCCGCATAGCACTCAGGGTCACTTCTGCGTATATTTATTGGCTAGCCTGTTGCTAGGGTCGACATTGGAAAATGTAGAGCCCTTTTGCTGACTGCGACAGAGGTGATTGAACACGGTGAGAAAATAACCCTGGAAGTTGTAGAACAGTAGTAGATGACGGTATTTGAGGGCAACTGCCGCAGGTACAGAAAGAGAAAGGAAAACTTCACATATCTACATGTCTATTTCGTCGGTGAGAAGGAAGTCACTAGCTTGCTTATGTGGCAGTCGTATTTTGGACGAAGCCTACAGCTTCAATCAGGAGGAGCTCGATGCGCCACGTGTAATCACTGATAACCTTAGACGACAATATCCCTATCAAACGAATGACTTGTATTCGTACTTACGTCGTCTTAGATCCATCATTCAGCATCGTGGGGGGTACATATGGACTTACATGGGCAGGTGTATGGCCAGAGTTTGAGTGAATGTCAAATATGCACCCCCAGGACTCATATGAGATGAGCGTACGAGGGAGTGGCTTCTTATCAAACAGGGTGACGGGCACCACCTTCCTGCGTGCATGAAGGTTTGCTTTCCTACGGTGCAATTGTACTCTCTTCCCTGCACGCTGGCGTCCTATTTTTATGTCACGTACACGAGCTAAGTGAGAGAACGTGCACTAAATGCTTCGCAACCCACGAAAGAACCTAGCCATGACGTATAGCTCTCAAGTGTCTCACACTTTCGTGTTCCTTTCACTGTGCTCTAGGTTAACATCGTAGATTTTTATAGAACCAAACTACGTAACCATACAGTTCATAAAAATCAGCTCATGGGAGGGGGTTTATTGTGGCCTTATTTTTCAGATTGAAGAGGAGCTTGCTTTGGCTAACTCGTCCGCCGCCAAGCAGCTGAAAGAAGCCAATACCACTGCCAACCACACTTCCGTGTTCTCAGCTGCAAAAAAGAAGCGAAGGCACGGTGCTGGTGGCCTCGGTGAGGATGACCTCTCCCCCTCCGTCGTAACGGCCAGCGCAGACACCTTGTTGGGGTGGTTTCAGAGGCAGCTCGAGTCCTATGACTGCATGGCCCTTACAGACATGACCTACAGCTTCCAGAGCGGTCTGGCATTGTGCGCCATTATCCACAGATATAGACCGGAGCTGGTGGACTTCCAGGTAGTGCACTAAGACGTTACTGCCATCTTCTTACGTGATTCCGTCAGTGCAAATCATTTTCCAGGCGCTGGATCCCGCCGCTTGGGCAGAAAACTGCCAGCTGGCATTCGATATCTTGGAGCACGACTTGGGCATCCCTCCAGCGCTCACAGGCGCGGAGCTGGCGAACTCTAAGTCACCAGATAAGCTCACCATGATTTCGTACTTGTCACAAGTGAGTAAAACTTTTGGTTCGGTCTGTGCTCGTTCATTTAGGCACGTTGCGGATGCATACCGTCGTTGTGGATATTGATAAATAGAGAAATTTGTGTCACAGGTGTACGAACTGTTCCGTAAGGACATCCCGGCCGTGAAGCAGCCTAGGCTCGAAGGCGGTGACGTCAACGCCGAGTCTGACGATGATCTTTTGGATTCGCACTACCGACACAATCACCCGACCAGACGCCAGCAACCAGCGGGTGCAAAGAGGCGACAGCACGATTCCAACAAGATGTCGATCGGACAACTGGTGGCCAGCGATGCTTTGCAGTTGCAGCAAAAGCGCAAAAAGAGGAAGTCCAAGGAAGGCGAGGTCGAGGAAGCTGTCGACGATGATGATATGGCGAGGGGAATGCAACTAGACAAGGAAAACAACATCCGGGAGACTCTCCGGATGAATCGCTCTGCACATAAAAAAAGAATGCAAGTAAGTGGTATTTGCAACTATATGCACAACATGCACTGGCAATCCGTAGTGAGGGCAGAAGCAGTCGTCTACAACAACGATTTGTTTTTTTACGTAGAAGCTGCAAGAGAGGGCTGAAGCAAGCGAACATAAGCACAAGAAGGTTGCTGAGAATGAGAGGCGGTCCATCAAGAAGGATGAGCGATTTAAGGCAATTGAAGAACAGTTTGGAGGCAGTCGAAGGAGACATCACAACGACTCAATCAGCAAGTATCGCGAGAATAAGAAGCCTAAAGACCTAAAGAGGGCGATAGGCAAGCTGGACAAGGGCGATTGGAATATCAGAAATATTGAAGAGAAGATGGTGGCCAAGCATAAACCTGAAGGTAAAAAGTCTTCCTCCTTCTTGACCTATATGAGATCTGCCGAGATTACATGTACGCGGATACTTCTGGCTAAACTTAAAAGAAAGTCCAACTTTTGTTGCAAAACACTTGTTCTGCGATACACACAGTACTCATGCAACAGGTTGTGCACGGCCAACATCACAAGTTGACTTTTCTTTGTTGCAGCGAAATAACAGAGGATTTCTTTGTGTTGCTTAGTAACCTTTTGCATGTGTGTGCCGTCGATTTTCTACAACCGCTTTGTACGGGATCATAACGAGTGCAACTTTTTTGCGCAGGTGTGAACAAAGACAAGGTCCCGAAGTGGTCCAAAGCAGCCTTTCAAGACAAGTTCAACATCATGAAGGGCAAGCTGGAAGCGTACTCCGAAGTTGCTGAAGACACTGGCGGTGGGGCCAAGTACGCAGACATCGACTCCAGTCTGGCGAGACTGCAGCGCAAATTGAGGGAAGGCAGCGCTCTGGAGACGGGCACTCGGGGAGCCAACAAGGTTGCAGCACTGGCAGAAGGACTCTTTCCCGAAGAAAAGACCCCACAACCCCAGCCTAAGGAGGAAGAAAAACCTACGAGGCCAGAGCCTTCAGTTCAGAAACAAATCAAGGGAGCTTCTGAGACTTGTCATTTTTGCGCCAAGCGGGTCTACGTGGTGGAGAGAATGAGCTCTGAAGGCAAATTCTTCCATCGCTCGTGCTTCAGGTGCGACTACTGCAGCATCTTGCTGAGGCTAGGCGGTTACGTCTACCATCGTGAAGGACCCTTCGAAGGTAATGGTTAAGAAGTATCTCTTAATAGTGAAGAATATGAGTAGCGTCTTAAAGAGTTGGCTACACCAAAGTTTGCGTTCGGATATTTCCTTCACACTTGCAGTACACGTTCCTGTCTGTTTCTTAGGCAAGTTCTTCTGCATCCCGCATTCCACCGACTACTCCTTGGAAAAGTATCGCTATCGCCGCAAAGCTGATGAGCTTAGAGACACTGAAAACAGGCAGAGGGAGCTCAAGGTGTTTACGACGGATGAGTGGGGCTTGAAGAAGGACCAAGACAAAGGGAAAGATTTCGTCGGCTCGCTCAGTGACAGACACAAGCGAAGACTCCTCAGTCACGACAGGAGAGGATCCACACCAGAAAGGTTAGAAAAATAAGCTCAATTTACTTCGAAAGTGCACGTGTTGGGTTTGCCCCGGATCCACAAGATGATGCACGTGGGCGTTCTCCACTTGCAGTTGAGTTAAAAGCGTTGGCTGGTTAAATGTCAATTCAGTCTCAAAATTCCTTCATCCTGGGCCGTACGTAGTATGTCCCGTGTACGAAGCTTTTCTGACTAGTTGTCGTATTCTACTGTACGCTCTAATGCACGCTGACTCGACCTTGAAGTTGGCGAGTTCTCAGAGACTAAACACTGTGTCATGATTGTCGCTGTTTCATTCGTCCGCTCAGTTATTGAGCTCATTTCATTGCCCCTTCGCTTTCCTCCAACGATGTTTCCCATTCTCTGACGTTACCACAAACATATCTTTGCGATCTCACCAACTAATTAACTTGACATCCGTCTTACAGGGCCGAGTTTGAGGCTTCTATGGAGTCTGAGGAGGAGGCACCCAGCATCATGGACGAGGATGAGTGGACGGACAGAAATTTTGGCAACTCGCTTCTTCTGGAGGACAGGGCAGCCACAAAGAGAAGAAAAGAACAGGAGCGGCAGGCTGCCGGAGACACGAGCGAGGACTCCGTCAGTGACCTGGACACCGACACCGGAGAAGAGGACGAGGACGGAAGTGGCGCTGACGGGAGGGCTGAAGAAGAGGACGGGGGTCCGGCGAGCAGGCCGCTGACAGCAGACGAAGCGAGGCAGTTGCAGAGGGAATGGATCAAGAAATATGACCCGGCGGCTGCGATCGGAGATAAGGACAGGTAGGAACACGACTGAGTTGGACAAAGATGCTAAGGAGTTGGACCTGATGCGAATGTACACATATCGTGGTTAGGTACTGAGTAGCATGCAGTGTTAAACTACGTTATCGGCATATTTCAAGCATTTTGGTGTCAAAAAAGCGATTCACAAACTTGGTACTTTACGTAGTCTTGCGATCGTGTGAGGGTAGACGTCATTCTCGATAAAATTTACGATGCGTTTGCATGCCGAGCAGTCGTTCTTGAGAGTGTCGCCAACGTGTTTGCATGAATCCCCCTCGGGAGTAAGACTTGGGAAGCACGCGGTGAAAGCCGTAAATATGTAAGTTAGTCCTCCGACAGAACAACTTTTTAATTTTTGCTTTGTGCTTGTTTTGTCTCTTCGTCTCAGAAAGCTTAATTTGTCGTGCAACTTCGTCCGGACTCTGGCTCCTATCTAACTGAGCTGGTCTATGTGTACGTATGTAGTATGTGGAGTGTTGCGCTTAGCAGAATACTTGATCATCACCTAATCAGTAGTATTCGTCGAAACGCGCCGTGTCTTATCGTATTTAAGCTATTTTCAATGTTCTTTGTTAACCATACTCATTCTTGCATTACTCGAACCAGCTATATCTTTCATTGCAGGGACATATCGAGCTCTTCCGAGTCTTCTTTAGATGAGGAAGACGAAAACGACGATGGTGACTATGACGGCGAGTACGAGTCATCAGACGATAGCTCGGACAGTGGCGATTCAAACAGCGGAGCCGACTCTGACCGACAACTTCAGCACCGTCCAGCCAATCCTCCTCTTCCTCCACAGCGACGTCACTACAGACACTATGCCCGCGAGATTCTACTCAGTGACCGCCAGGTGAAAAATCGCAAGCGGGAGGCTATCGAGAGATGCCAAGACGACTCCACTGAGGAGTCTGACACTAGCACTGAGGTGGGCTCGGAAGATCTCTCCTCAGCAGAGGATGACGACTCCGAAGATGAAGTATCGAGGTCATCTGAGAATTCCTCTTCGTCTTTCTCCAGTGGTTCTGCTACAGAGTGTGAGTTTACAGATTCGGAAGGAAGGCCGAACCCATTTCACAAGGAGTTAGAAGAAGGAGGCAGGATCATTGGGCCAGAGTCTCCTGGTGCTTCTAGGCGATTGCACGGCCAGCAGAAGGTAATCAGGCCAGACGGAACCATCGAGACCATCACGAACAACTCCTCCTATGATCCTAGCTTTGCTTCCAAGTACCAGTACAAGACTCCAAATCTCTCTGACAGACTCAATAATGAGCAGAAGAAATCTACTACCGTCATCCAAGACTTTTCCACCAGGAAAGCCTTGAGTCTGAAGAAAAACTGGGTGAGCGACGCTTCCGCAACGGGTGGCGGGTCGAATAAAGATAGGGGTGGAAAGATTAAGTCTTCTGAGGTCGACAACCGCTTGAAGTCTTTGATGGAGAGGCTGTCTAGTCAGCAAAAGTTGCTCAAGCCAGCAGAGAAACCTTCGACGGAGATGCAGCACTTTCTGTCCGCCACATCACAGGGACAGCAGCCGACTCCAAAATCCTCGTCGTCGCTCGTAAACGGGTGCTCTGACCACTCCTCCAGCAGTCTCAAGAGCCCTCCAATTGTAGCCAGTACCGCCGTTTCCTCGTCGTCATCGCTGAGGATGTTTCCCACCCCACCGGTGTACAGGTCTATTGACAGCCAGGAGGTGAGTCCCACCTCCGCTGGGAACAACAAGAAGGAGGAGGAAATAAAAAAGAGGTCTGAAGATAATGAGAACAAAGACTGTGCTGTAAAAGGGAATGAATCTAGTTCACCAGAGTCCAAAGATATCAGAGGCGAAGTTCAACGAGGAGAGAATGCAGTGAAAACATCAGATGTTGTGATAGAAAAAGATGGCCACGGGAACGGCAGAAGTCTTACTGTGACAAAGGAGCCTGTTGCTGATCACAGGGACACAGCACCAGTGACTGAACGGCTGAATGAGTCTGGCTCTTCTGTCAAAGAAGAAGACGACTTCCGGTCGTGCGATGAGGGAGGTGAAGAGGCACAGATTATGGAAGTGGAAGCGGTGAACACCTCAGTGATATTAAGTGGGGAGTCCAATTCAAAAGAGGACTCTTCTGTATTGATGCTGTCAGAGTCCAATGACAACTTCGGGATGCCGGAGTCAGTAAAGAATATTTGTGGCGGAGTAGAGGAAGAAGATAAACCACCTGAAATCCCGTCATCCTTGCCTCCAGATGATGATGAGGAAGAAGAAAAGCTAGCACCTGAAAGCTCTCCAGCTCCTTTGGCGGACTCTAGCCCTGTAGCTGTACAGGACGAGATAGCATTGATTGATGATGGTGTGATGGAGCCCCCGCCCCAGACTGAAGTTGTCGAGAAGCCTAGTCGGCCCGTCTTTAGCGAGGATGACGTGACAAAAATTTTGCGCGAACGCGATCCTTATGAACGTGCAGCTAAGTTAAACTCCTACAAGCAAAAGGAGCGCAGCGTCGTGCACGACCTCATCCTAGCCAAGGTGGGCCAACAAAGGTCTAGCAGCATTGCCAGAAAAACAGCCAGGTTCATGCCTGTGTCTGGTCCGCCTCCGCCCCCCAAAGTAGATGATGCCGGAGTCGATCAGAGCTGTCCCACGAGGCCACCTCAACCCAAGCAGAACTCTAACGCGACAATATCTAAGGTAAAGTTGACGAAAGAAGAGGAGAAAAAAACTGAAGCTGAAGCTGGCCTAAATGTGAACAACTTTCCCCTGATTGACGATGACCGACAGAGTGGCGGAGGCGGAGGCATAAGCAGTGTTCAAAGCACTCCTGTTAAGAGGATGGACGTGGCTGCGACAAGAAGATTGCAATCACCTCCATCCGTATTGGCTGGAAGGCAACAGTCTGAAAGGCTATCAAGGCCAGGAAGGCCGGAACCAACGCCTACAGTGAGTTTGAGCCCTTGCAACGACGGGCTGGCTACAAGTCCAGTAGGGTCCAACTGTTCAGCTGAAATCGACTCTTACATGGATGGCATCGTCTCCTCCACCGACGAGTCTGCTCCCAAGAATAGCATATCCTCCTCATCAGGCAGCAACAAGGCCAACAGCACTAATCACAAAGACAAAAGGACTTTCATGAAGACCATCTCCGGCATCTTCAGTCGCAGTTCGTCATTGAGTTCATCAGGGCGGAACCCTCGAAGTCTAAGTGCCTCAGAACCTCTGAATGTGCCTCCTCCGCCACCAGCATCAGGAAACAATGGCAACAAAACGCAGCAGCAACAAAATAACTTCCGCTTCCCTCGCCTCAGCTTCTCCCGATCGGCCTCGGCCCACAGAGGGGATGGCAAGTCCAGGGTGCAATTGGCGGTTATGCCTCGCTCCATCGAATCCCCACAAGGCGAGGCTCCCAGAGCCGACATCTCTGAATTAGGCAGCCTTCCCAGCCTATCTTCCTCGATATCCAAGCAGGAACAGCAGGTGCAGCAACAGTTCAGGCCGGGATCTCTCCAGCTTCATACTTCACATCCTTCTACTCCTCCCATTCCTCTCTCCAGAAAGATCACAATCGAAAGCATTGTCGCTGCTCATGAAGGCATGAGTGAGAATGAAGAAAATGAATCTCCTGAGACATCGTGGCATTCTGACAGCCACAAAGATGATTATCCACCACAGAAGGATCCAAACGGAGGCAGCAGCAACAAGAGCAACAATGGAAATCACCAAGTACCCCCAGAGATCGTAGATAAAATCATCCGCAGAGGTGGAAAGGCCGCCAAGAGGCAGGCCCGTGTTGCGCAAGTGAAAAGAGTCCGTCGTGCACAGGAGATCCAGAGACAGCTGGAGGAGTTGGATGAGCAGCATCGAGATCTGGAAGAGCGAGGCATCCGCACTGAAAAGAGTCTTCGCGGAGAAGACGAAGAAAGAACGGGTCGTCAGGAAGAGGACCCGGAGCTGATGCGATCTTGGTTCGAGCTTCTGTCCGAGAAGAACCGTCTCGTCCGTAGAGAGCAGGAGCTCTTAGTACAGGCCAAGCAACTCGAGCTAGAAGACCGTTCAGCTCGACTGGAGGCGGAACTCCGCGAGCACCTTGCGCTGGACTCTCGCAGTCCAGAGAGCGTCCTCCGCGAAGGGGAAGTCCTCAAGGAACTGCTGGAAATTAGCGAGCACCGCGAAAAGCTGCAGGCCATGCTTGAGAGAGACCGCAAGCGATATCAGCAGGAGGACAGAGACATCGAGGCGCAGATGCTGGCCAGTGGCATCCGTCCACCGGTCAGGCTGACGGCCCAATCCTAGCCATTGACCACGAGTGCTTTTTCACATAGCGGTATCAACTATGGTGCAATGTTAGCAACGTTATCTATATTCTTGAGAATGAAGACGCTCGGCGGGGCAGACCTGTAGAAGGGGGGGTAACCTTAAAACCTTTATATAATTTGGATATCGGCACAAAAAGTCTATGATAGAAATTAGTCTCCTACTTTATACTATTGCAGTGTATTTTTGATGTTTGCTGCAGTCGCTCGATGCGATTGTTTAACGCTCTTTTGTCCAACTCCGTCGATTGATTTTTCTTGCTTGAAATACTCATCGGATGCCTTTACAGTAATAATCTTGAATAAGAGCCAAGATGATTTAGTTGCCACTGAGGCTGCAAAAATATACAGTATATATTTACTTACATTTACGGTCCGTGTAGTCCTATACATCATGTAACAGTGTACCATGCATTGTACACTGTACTGATGTTCGGATGTGTTGTACCTGTGATGTGTACGTACATGTTACATACGGTACATTGCGTGTTTAATTAGTCGTGCAGGTTTTGTAACTTCATTTATGATCAGTGCTCGCCTTAAAGTAAATGTCTGCTATGCTTTGTGATGCTCATTTGTTGCGTCAATCGGTGAAACCTCCTCCGCTGGACGAGTTTCCCGAGTGGCTAGAGGGGGCGTAATCAGAGTTGCAGCTGCTCAGGTGGTCAATTCCCAACTCTAGGGCGGCTGCTTCTCTCTTGTTTGTGCTTATGGTGTTTACGGCGGTTGGGTTACTGTTCGCTGACTTCACGTCGGACGCCGCCGCGGTGGCTTTTGTCGCAGTCGTCGTTACGGACTTTTTAGGTGACCCCATGATTCCCCTCATCCTGCTATTGGGCAGAACAGTTGACTTTCTGACCTTGCCCGAGACATCTTCGGTGATGAAGATGCCTTGCTTCCGTAGGAGGTTGCTGTGTCGGAGGATGTTGTCTTTGTCCTTCATGCTCTTGAAGCCCACCACGAGCGGACGAACCTCATGTTCTTCTGCGTGAGGGAGATCCACTCGGTAAACCTGACAATGCATGTATATTGGTGTCAAAATCAGGCGCTGAATACGCTGGTAGTGAGGAGACTAATCACAGAGAAGTTAAGGCACATTCTAGTGAAAGGCGATAGCGCAACCAGCATGATGGTTCATGCATGAGTAGGTTTAAGCATATGTGAAACAGTATTCGAAAATTGATCCATCTAATGCCGGCTCACCAGCTTCGTAAGAAATTAATTCCCACCTAAGGTTTGCAATCGATTGACCCGGAATTAATACATTATTTCTACGCAAGGTTTTGAGGTTCTTAGAAAAAAAAATTAGCAGCACTTCGAGGATGCACCACTGACCTCTGTACAACAGATTTATCACAGCCAACCGTGTGCTAACAATGTTGTCAAATAGTTTCATGCTTAAAAATTCGCAAACATTGACCAAGCCAACCAGTGCATGGCATTATTCTTGACCTGACCATTCTGGTTTCACTAGCTATAAAACTGCTAGAAAAAGTATAAGATCACAATCCACCAAAGTTGCAACTCTTCTAGTGTTATCAGCATATATTCTTGTCCATAGTTTTTGTGCACATTCATGTCTTTTCTACATACATTTTTCCTCCACCTCTCCTCATAAGTGTTCATGGGGGCTGCATGCCTTTTGGCTGTACCTACCTGTGTGAAGGGCATGTCTCTGGATATTCTCAGGTGCTCTCGGAAGACCATCTTGATCCTGGTCTCCAAGACATCCCGGCAGAACTCAGGCTCTGATTCCATCTGCATCTCAAGGGGATCAGGGGCTATACCATGAAAGATCTAAGGTATGGTCAAGTCAGAGTTGCAGTGCTGCTCGTACTCGTACAAACGTGTACCATGCACAACACGTTGATATGACAGTCGTACCAGATTATTCTTAGATCCCTCTTGTCCTACATTTGTGTTCGCTATGACTTGGAGCGCTTGGTTATAAGCTGGCTTCATGCCGTCAATGCTCTCCTTGAGGTCGAGCACTGACGTGTCCAAGGAAGTGAGCAACCTCTGGAGGGCCATCACCTCACGTTCTGCAAATACCATTCATTCGCATTTTAATAGAATGAATAAAATACCAAGGTTACGTACGTATACGACCGAACATGAATTTGAATTACTGGGCTGGTTAACTATCTTTCCCTCCCTAAGTTCGGAGCATTCCCCACAAGTTACCCAGCTATATTAGCTTCTCAAGTTAGACTATTCTTTGACAGCAATGTTATTCACTTCGTCTCCCACCGTTGAAGAAGCTACCTCCATTCCCACTTTTCTCGCTTTTTGGGAGGTGCTACCAAGACTTTAGCCTGCTCTGGCTTTTGAGCGAACGATTGCGTGCAGTGAGGAGGGTCATTACTTGACGCCGCTGCCATCCACCAATGAAACATTTATCCTTCTAAGGAAATCATTTTTCTGGCGGTTCATTGCACTGGCTGAGCGCGTGCATGACACCTCAGATTTTCCACAGGACACAGACTCGGGCATGCGTTATTTCGAGTCCCCTTAGTTGGCAAGCAATTGCCACCCTTTAAAGGCATGCAGCAGCAATCCTAATGACTGCAGGCAACTTCTCGGCAGCCATAAACCTCCACCACAGTCGGTTATCCTGGCTGCGACGTTGCCTCGTTCATGCGCAAATCGTCATCCTTTTCTTTGCTGTGAAGGGTATGGCAGAGGCCATTTGCAGCGAAATTTTAGCGGGCAAACATTTTCATGCAGGAAATAAATCTTGAATCACCCAGTCTGTCCACCCTGCCGACTTCCTCTTCTCCGCTGTCCCTCTGTTGTTGGCCTGAAATTCCGCCCTTGCCTTTTCGTCCACCTCCGCCACCGTTGCTGGGGATCCTGCCCTTGTAGGACTCGGTGGTGGAGGATGAGGCGGACGACAGGCTGGAGGGGCCCCGCGGCCCCGGGTTCGATTCCACATCGTGGCATTGTTCCAGCTGCCTGGGCAAGTGGGGCGGGAGCTTCTTCTTATGAGGCTTTTGGCTCTCACCCTTGTTCTTCACCGGCAAGCACATGAGGCTGATCGAGGAGTGACGATCGACTGTCTTCCCGTCAGTGACGCATAGATGCAGTACTTACTGTGCAAATAAGTGCAAGTCGCTCCGTCTCAGGCTGTACCACACATTCACTCAGCACACTGAACAGTATCGTTCCGTCCCACCCCTTTGTTCCTCGATTTTCTTCACCTCATCGTTGTTCCTGAGCCCACTCGAGACTGCAACATACAACTTCCAAGGGGAACCCAGTACATACACAGTGTGGTACTTTACTATTAGTACGGTGTTACTCATAGCACCAAGGCACGCGCGCTATTGGAGTAAAAGAAAGAGGGAATGCGAGCGCTCGAGAAAAGCTGGCTTTTTTCTGGTCTTTTTACCTCGTCCTCGCCTAGATTGGCTGCCTTCCACTCTCTTGGGACTCTAGAGAGAGAAATAGCGAGAGACCATTAAGAATGAAGTCACCGGTAAACTGTTGCCTGCTATGTAGTAGTGTTTGCACGAAACTACGTAAAGTGAGGTATGTGCTAAAGCTAAATCCTGGCAGTGGGGACAGTCATGCTGTGCAGATCGCTATTAGTCGCGCGTGTATCCTTTCTAGTCATCGACAGAGGTCAGGGTCAGGGGTCGTTGAACTCAACGTATTTAACAGGCTGAGTTTAAAACGGTTAAAGAAAGCAGCCATCAAACCGACGTCGCATGTTTTCCAGGAACCATTGAGAAAAATATGTCACCCTCCAGGAACACTTGGATAAACCGCAGCTTTTTCCTTCTTGCTTCGAGAGCTGCCTCAAAGTGGCTTGTAGTTTAGCCCAGATAAGAGGCGGAGCTGTGAAGAGAGACAGAGGAAGATATTGTTTTGTTTACTACGCACTCTGTTGGAGAAACCTTGGCAGTGACGAAACTTAATAATAAGTTGTCGGCACAAGAGACTTTCGTAAGACACTTTCCAAACTGAGATGACAACCTAGCGGAAGTTGGCGTACAAAGCCTAGGGGAGCTTTCCTGGCCAAAGTCTTATCATCTTTTTTTGTGAATAACTTTCATTCCATTGTTTTCAAGCAGCGGGCACTGAGCAAGCTTGCCTGAGACGATCGCCGAGAAAAAGTGTGCGGCTCATAACAGGAACAATGTACGTCTCGTCGATTCAACCTATTGTTACAGGGTACCAGTGAGCAGTTTCTATGGTTGCTGCCCTTAATGTTGCTCTCTCGTGTCTTATTCGATTACTGGTGCTGTCTCAGTATGAACAAACGATGTACATACACCTTTTGTACGTACAGAATGTAAAGACATCTCAGGGCACAATTGTGCGAACAGCTGTCCTACTACGTTACTAAGCGAACCTCAGATCTGGGAGGTTGTTGACGCCTTCTCTTCGAGGTTGCCAAAGTCATCTGTCACCACACGCAAACACTGATGGTCGCAATCGACTTTTCCCTTCTTTGGTAATAAGAAACTTGTATTTTTGCGTTCCTCACTTCAGCCTGATACTGCTATCATGAGAAGTGGAACCGTGGAACTACTCTAAGATTTATCTGCTTTGAGGTAATGCGCCATTCTCGTGATACACTCCGAGACCAAAAGTTGTGACGAATGACTTTTTTTTAGAATTAAGGACTATCTCTCCTGCTTTCCCCCTTATTGTTTATTCGTCCGGAAAACTCGTAGCATTCATTGCTCGGTACCTCTTGTCCTCGGGCCAGTGTTCATAACTTCTTGCTTCTGCTGGGGCCGACAAAATTGCGTGTCTTCGGGGAGGCCCCGAAGGAAGCGACCTCGAGAGGTGGTGGCGGAAGCATTTGTGCATTTTTAACACAAGCAAAGTTGAGGTGGGAAAACATAACAAATTAGAAAAAGAAAAGTTTAGGAGAGAGATAATTGCTCGTGTCGAAATGTTGACTTTGCTGGCAAAGTATCCTCTCCAGGCGACGAATGCACACACGTGCGTAAGCACACATATACACAACCCCACAAGCTCGCGCGTGCACACGCGCACGCTCCCTCACACGTGATTCCAAGCACTGAAGGGCTACAAATTGCTACGTGCGCGTCAAAACAAGGGAGAAGTAATGATGACTCAATTCAGGTGCGCTTCTGACAATACAGCGTGCATTACTGCAGCACAGAAAGCTCTTCAACGTCCAAGCCTGCGTTGCATGCACGTGCATGTGGCACTGCTGCAGTCAATTGGCATATCTTTCATTCTTTATGCACACGAACACTGCTCTCCAAGTGGGTCTTGCCAGTTCTTGCCGAAGGCTTCACCGCGAGGTGTGGGATTACATTTTCTAAACTGTGGACACCCCTCCTGGGTTTACATTCTTTCAGGAGCCAGTGGAGCTTACTAAAGCAAAAAAATGGCTTCCTTGGGTGCAACCCGGAGGTTTACCTGCAGCGGGTATTTGCCTCTGGGGATTATTCCCCAAGGGCCTCCAATAACTCAAAGAATAACTTTCCTTGAGTAGGTTTACTATATTAATAAGGTCTTTCGGAGTCTGTCAGTCCGGCGGTCTCAAAGTTTGCCAAACAAACAGACTCTCCTTTCCATACCGTACACGCACTGTAAGACTGTGCAAGTAAAACCTAAGTCATCTTTTTCATACATTGCAGTGAAATCTATACAAAACTGAAGGTGTTCACCCTCAACTGCTGGGGCATCGGCTATGTGCCATATCTGCGCAGTCCCAATAGAAAGGAGCGAATCGCGGCTTTGGCAGAATTCTTGGCCCAAAACAGCGATGGCTACGACTTAGTCTGCTTGCAGGAGGTCTGGGTTGGTGGAGACAGAAAGCGAATCTACCAGACATGCAGCGAGGAATTTCCATTCCATCAGGAGTTTCACGGGTAATAGTGAATAGGTTATGTCTGAAATATTGCTTATGTACTGCGTACATACGTGCATGCATATGCTTGAATTCGGGAACTAAAGCTCACCAGAAGTTGTGGCTGAATTTCGCATAGGGGCGTGATAGGGACTGGTCTTCTTGTGCTGAGTCGCTTTCCACTGGTTGATGTTGACTTCCATCGCTTCTCTCTCAACGGTTTCATTCACCACTTTTGGTGCGGTGACGGCGCATGCGCGAAAGGCATAGGAATGGTCACCATCAAGCCCAAGGGGGATCTCGCCGTCAACTTGTACGTGTCACACTACCATGCGGAATACAATAGGTACGACCAGGAAACAAACAATAAATGAGCACAAGTACTAATCCATCACCTGTCTTTGTACATGTGTACTCCAGGGAAGATGATATTTTTCTGGCCGACCGTGTCGCTCAAGCTAGTGAGGCTTTGAACTTCATCCGCCGCTGCTCCGCCACCTCAGGAGCTGTGGTTGACATCTACGCCGGCGATTTCAACTCCGAACGTGGAGATCTCCCCTACAGACTTTTGATGATCTTGGGCGGTTTTACGGAGGAGGGCGGAGACACCCCCACATATGCGGCACGTACCAGTTCATACGGCCTTGAGAAACTGCGGCCCCAGGTACTGGACTACGTGATGCACCGGGCATCACAAGAAGGATGGGCGACGACAACGGCACGAGTGTGGCGACCACTGCCTCAGAGAGTGCCGGGAAATGAGTTCAGGTGCGAGGTTGTAGTACTACATGTACATGAGCAGCACGTGCTCCACGTAGGTGATGATAATTGTATGAATCAGTGCCTTATGTACGATACATACGTGAGAGGTAACATCATTTGACCCCATTTTAGCTACTCAGATCACGAGGCCGTTGCGACGGAAATCGCGATATCCAGACACTCGGATTCTTCAACTCATCCTACTCGCGCAAGATTGCAAGAGCAGTCCAGCGTACTGGAAGAGGTGTTGAGCACTATTGCCAAAGAGGCCACTGTGACCAAGAGATATCAATCACTGCTCGCGGCGGTGGCCTTCGCCATTGCCGCCACAGCTCTCATCCACACAGAGTCCGGCGTGCTGGGCTTTGCTTTGGGCGCCATCTTCACGTTGGTGATGGCCCTGACGCTTGTTCTGTACCAGGAACGCAAGAATACACTGGACTGGACATTAGAGAGGCTAAGATTTAATCTTCGGCAAGTGACCGAACAATCCTTGCGTAGAAACTCAAATCAAGAAATGGAAGGAGAGGGCGGAGCCCAAACATAAAATGTGCCCCTTTTATGTACACCAGGTGATTAACTAATTACTGTGATTATTGACGAAGTGTACGCTATGCCCAAGTCTGTCCACACACTTCATGCGAGCTTGCTCATCCCTGGTATCGATGATTTTATCATGTTCTGACGGGCATGTATGCACTGAAAGAAACTATGCAATTTCACATTAGGAACCAACCATGACGTGATTGAACACCTGAGAGTGGAACACTTGCCTAAGAAAGTTAAGATAAACATCTGTAGTGATATGAAAGGAATGGAGACCAGATATCGGCCACAGAATTGGCAGAGACCTCCGTAATCACAAAGGCGTCCACTTTTACAAAGTGACTGTTATCTCACCATCTACGTGAGACCCCCTTGCATATACAAATATCAATAAGAGGGATTTTTATAGAAAATAATGCATTTTATCGGTGATTTCTTGGGATATTGTTCTGTAACAAGAGAAAAAAGTGGGTCATTTTGATCCCGATGGTTGCTTTGAAATACATTTAACAACAAATTCAGGGGGCCATCAATGATTGGTAGAAGCTTTGTTTCCTCTGACGACTGGAGCGATTGGAGGTTTCTTGTTCCTGGTGCTTACGGTCTCGCAAGACTTTCCCCTAGGCTTGGATCTCCTATTCTTTTCCATCAGGGCGTCGAAGGAAGACTTTTCGTTGACCAGTGCTGACTTCTGTTTAGGTGGAGACTCGTCTTTAACAGTATCCTTATTCTTGCTTGCTCTACTAGCACTTGTTGCTCTCCTCTTGGGGACCACGGGCTTCTGTGACCCTTTCAGCATTTGCTTTGCTGTTTTTACCTCCTCCTCATCCGTGACACCGTTTTCATTTTGAGACTTCACTTGTTTCACCGGAGACTGTTTTGCTGCAGTAGAGGCAAGAGGACCTTTTCTGAGTGCACCAGATCCATTGGTGGATTTTACATCTGACGCACGGTTACCCTCATGTGACGACTTCTGAGCTTCTTTCGTGGGCTCAACCGTCTGTTCGATTTGAGTGACTGCGGCACTTTGACCTTGTTTCTTGATCTTGGGCAGTGATTTCTTTACTCTCCTAGGAGAAGCGCTGTCCTCGATGGTACTAGTTGATGTCGAGGAGGAATACTTTTGGGGAAGTCGCAGGTGCTCCTCAGAGCTCAGTTTGCCACTGTCGTTTGATTCTGCTGTGCTGCAGACATCCAAGTAGTTTGGTGGAGGAGTCACCTCATCATCTTCAGTCATCAGATAAGTTTGGTTGGCCACCTCAGGTAAGGATGGAAGGATACCCTCCAAGTCAGTAGATTCGGTGACTCCAGACCTGAGGCTAAGAAAAGACAAAAAAGCATAAGTGAAAAATGGGTGATCTTTCTTCTTCTTCAGCCGTAGGTGCCACGCTGAACCTGATTTAGTGACCAGTGATCACCAAACTCTTAATAGATCTGATTGACGTAAACGTATTTCCTCACCTAGAAGACCTGCTGCAAGCCAGCTTGCTGTACTTCTTGTCGTTGAGATAGTCCTTGGGCAACTGCGGGGTGAAGATGAACTTGTCTGCATTCCACCGAGGGTCATTCTCCCACCAGTGTTCCCGCTCATGCCGCCTCCGTTTCAGTGCCCGCTGGCAGGGAATCAGGCAGTAGTAGACCAGCACGAAGAAGAGTACGACCACCATGGCCAGCATGGCTGGAAGAGCCTCCCTGAACGGCATGTCACTTGCCATGGCTTATCAATACTATACGTATATCCTGTAGATCTCTGCACACTCACTGCGCACAGTCTTTAAGTCGTTATTTGTTCTTCTTTTACTTATTCGTATATGCCCTTGACGAATGACCGCTCTTTGGCCTTCTATGTTTTGATGCTTCAACACTGCGGAGTGAGAGGATAAAAATCCATTCGTATTTTCCTGAGTCTGTCCATATATACTCAGGTCTTCCCTTGCGGTGATTGCTCCTCTGGCTTTCTGTCGCCCACTGCATCGACGCGTTATTGCCGCGCACCAGATGACAACGCCACGAATTCAATGCTTCCCTGAGAAGCACTTTACTGCATCAGCTCGAATTGAGAGAGCAAAAACAACGTCTCTACATTCTCTTGGGACAACGGGAGCTGAGATTCTTCTGAAAGCTGCTTGAACACTGCGCACATCTAAGCACTAGGAAACTAGCGCGCACTGCTCTTGCGGAGGGAGCGTGTGCGTGTGTGGTGGACAGGGACATCCTGAAGAATTGCCAAATCGCACTAGCTAGCGGCTATCATAGCCTGCGAGTCGGGAAAAACTTTTTTTAAGGCACAACTTATCTTAGGTGCACGTCGTAGGTGGTCAAACTTTACACTTTTGTGCTGTGAGCACAAAACGGACCGGAAATGCATCCTACCATTGCGAGAAGTCTATTGCACTTCAAGGTTTTGCATCCGTACAAACACGTTGTTCATGCAACTGAAGCACCCATCAGGTACGATTGTAACCTTACCTGAGCCCACAGTAATGTGTACAGTACGGGGTTGTTTTAAGGGCCAGCGACACCTTTATTTTCTTGGCAATCGCATCTCTCCCTCTACTCGTTATCCTAGCTCGACACTGTATAATGCCATTCTTTTATCTTTCCTAGAGGGAAAGCAATGAATATTCTATGTACGCAGTGCACTTTGTATCTACGCGTTTAGGCCTGCGAGAAACTTTGCTCTCATCTACCATACTCTAATTAATGTGACTTTATTTACTAATATTTCCTTATTGCGACTCGGAAAATACACGGAATGACCGTATACTAGCGGCCAATAAAGGAGAGACGTCTGTCGTGTATGCTCACCAATACCGCAACTTACGTACGTACATACGGATAAATCACTGTAAAGTCGACCTGAGATGTTTTGCTTTTGATATCGTCTCAAAAAAAGCCGCCAAGTAGACTTGGCTTTGCAAGAGCTTCCGCCTTAAGCCCAAATGTCCATTGCTCAGGTCAATATAGACTCTGGAGCAAGGAGCCCAGTTTATCTCACCCGTCTGCCCCTAAGGGACGCAGGCACCCTCCCTCTTGAGGTACATGTACGTGACAGGACCAATTTTGTGTTTGACGAAAGCGGGAAGATCACCTGGGGAGAATAAGACAGGAGGGAGTAAAAAGAACAATTTATGGTGTCTGAAAGTTAAGGCGAGAGAGAGAGAGAGCAAAAAAAGTAGGACAAGGAGGTTGTAAACGGCAAGGCGTCCTCATTCCCAATGCAATCACATAAGCACGCACCTTTCACATTTGCAAAAACGTTTGGTTTAAACTAGCAATGCCTTGGATTTGCCCGGACAGATTGGTCGTTTGTTCGGTGCTTTTTTTGCTCATGTCAGTGTGCGTAACTTTGACCTTATGCTCTTTGGACAGACCAGAGGTTGTCTGTACGTCCGCTGAGGACCCAAGTGGGCATGTTATTCACTGTTGTAGCCACGTCCTCTGCCTGCACTGAGGCCTCGGCCTCTAGCACGAACGCTTGTTTTGGGCCTGCACAAATGAACCGCGAAGAGGAAGAGCATCTTACGTACTGAAAGCTGAACTCGTTAGCTAAGGTAAGAAATGCTTTTTTTTCTCCCAACGCAGTTCGGAGGCGACCTTCAAAGTCTGGCCTTTGAGCAAGACAACTTTTGAAACGCAAAACAAATTTGGCGAGAAAGCCGTTGTCTTGCACGTACAGAGTAGGCGAGTTCTCGTCCATACTGACATGAACGTACTCCTAGCACCTGTGAGAAGAAAGGAGAGGAATATTGCGTTCTGGCACCTGACATAAGGAAGGAGTGGGAAGAGAGTAAACTATCCTTCATTACTGACGTGCGAGCAAAAAAGTATTTGCGGGAAAAATACCTTTTTTTATTCAGTAGGTAAATAGCAAGATTGGCTCTTTTAATAACTCATCACGCTGAGCTGTATCTGAATGCGTTTGTCTTTGACTTTCTCTCAACGTTTGGCCTTGGCGCTTGAGGGTCCGCGGCGTTGCTCCAGATGTGCTGCCACTCCTTCATGCGGTCATGCTTCTTGGGCAGCTTCTGGCGTTCGTGAGTTTTCGTCTTGTGGGCCTGCGCGAGGTTAATGGAATGATTATCCTCCATCGCCTTGCCAAAGTGCGAAAATACCTTGACGTATGGGGATGAACAACTAGCCTAGTGGCTCCAACTATACATTTATCTCGTAAGCTATGCTCAAATTGCGAACATAAGCTAACAAATCGAAAAAAGTTTGATTGCAAATGATCAATAACTGGAGTATTTGACTTTATCTAGCAACCGCACGAGACCGTCGATCTTGACAGTTGGATAGTAAGCTATTAGCAAGGTGGCGCAATTGACAAAGATAAATGTATTGTGCTAACCGCTCTAGGCACTGATGTGCCTTAGATAACTTGGTTCTTAGTTAATCTGGGCTGAGAAAGAACAACAGACTCATTACCGCCTTGAAATCTGCGTTGTCGAAGACATGTCTGGATACCGCGCCTATGCGAGACTTGTTATGGGAGTCATATGGGGCAGTCTTGGGCCGCGACCTCCGCACATCATTTCTGTCCTTCACGCCTCGAGGAGAGGAACCCAAGCTGTTGGAATTCCTGGAAGAATGGAGGTTGCGTGATTTCTCCCTCTTGATACTAATAAAGCGGATCAGGTACGCAGGTGACAATGATGACATGAACACAGCACTTCACTGAGTGCTGGCTCGACCCTGATATGAACATGCTGCACAGTAGTATATATATACTAACACTGACTTGTGATAGAGTCGCCTATCTATGGCCGAATATCGCTCGTGGTCATGGGGGTGGACCACGGCCAAAGTACGGCCGGGACTTCTGTCTCTCAAGTGCCTGCCGTTTCGGTCGTCGGCGCTCAAGACGTTGATTCTGGTAGCGCCGCGTACGCTCTTTTCGCTGGCACGGTCGAAGTTGGACGCTGCGCCGAAAGACTGGCCGGAGTTGAGTCGGTACAAGTTGTCCTCGTCCTCCTGTTGCTGCTTCTGCGCGCATCTGCTGGAGGAAGAGGCAAAGAGAAAAGGTTCTCCATTGCTATCAGGGACTGACTTATGTCTTGTCCTTAGGATCTGACAACAAACCTGATGCAAAAGAAACAACAGCAGCAAAAAATCAGAGTGAGAATGAATGCCCCGATGATGACGAAGGGCACTGGATCTGTCGACTCTGCCATGCGTCCATGGAACGGCCCTGAACCAGACACGTACGCGTAGTCGTTGAAACTCTGCACAATATTGTGATGCTCATATGACAAAGGTAATACATAACAGAGCATGTTGTGACGCACGGCGACGTGTGCGATGTATCAGCAGTACTCACCAAGTTTTGAGTGGCAGTCGTGACATTCCAGTTACATCGATCTTTATAACAACACAGAAAAGCTCCTCTGCCTCCACCCTTGGAGTTTATTTTTTGCACAATTGTGTCTTTGGTACTTTCGCAGTGTTCTTTGAAGTTACCAGTCTGGAATGAAAAACAATCCCGTCAACTTACTTTTGTCGTTCTCAAAACTTTTTTCTATTAAAATTTATGCCTGATAATAAACTTCTTGCGTGTCTGCCAGGTATCCTACGGAGCAGGCGGTGTCCTCGCCTTGCACTTGGAAGTAGCTGTCGGAGATCCTGGTCCACATTAGCGGGTCCGTGGTAACCAACGGACAACGCCTGGGCGAGTTGGGCGCAATTTCGGTGCATTGGAAGCACTGGAGCCCGCAGCAAAGCTCCAACACGAAGGAGAAGAAAAAGGCTGTTACCAGAGTAGTGGTGGTCCCAGGGCTCTGAACAGGCATGGTGTATCTGCTGCCACGTTAGTGCGATTTCAACGTTCTTCGGCATAAGGAGGTGCCACTGCAGCGTTCCTTCAAAGGTTGACGGCTGGTTATGCGACGTCACCACCAGAAAGCGTTATTAACCGTTTTCTCCTTGGCATTTTGCCGCCCTTCAACGATACAACGTGCAGTTTGCACATGTCAAGAATGGGCGTTTATGTACAGATATTTTCGTTGATAACCGCTCGTTCTTTATCCAGTGCCGTCCACCCACTAGTACGTATCCACCAACAAGACGACCTGACGTGGTCACGAAGATAGCACGAAATCGATTGATTCTCAACAGCGCTAAGCAACCGCCCAATAACACGCACGTGTGAAAGCATTCTGGGCTCGCACGTAGTACAGAATACGGAGGGAAACTAAATGAAAGTAACGTCTCAATTTAACCAATCTGGATTATTTTTCACGTGTTGAACAGAAGACGAAGGGAAACTTCATGAACAGTGAAGTCTTGATGTGACGAATCTCGTTTTTCTTGAAGATGAGCCCCTATTTAACTATGGTTTTGCTGCTGACAAACTTTCGTTGAATTGCGACCTCACGGTGATTCTCGAAGTGACGTTAGCTTGTATTTTCTGCAACCCCATAGTATTCACGAAGCTTGCACGTGTTGAAGGGGAGGCAGGCGTAGGCAGTGCGCATAGTTACGAAGACGCACATCTTTGCATGGTCTATGGAACTGAGAATCCGGTGAAGAGCAATTGCTGCTGTTCTCTTTCTGACGACATTGTGGGGACGTTAAGCTAAAGATTGTAGCACTTCTTAAGTGGGCTTAGTCTGTACGCAAATTGAGGCTTTCTCTAAACTGTGTAAACAGCTTGTCCGTTGAAACATACCTGTTACACTACGTATGCACCAAAATACATGACACTAAGTACAAGTTGAATGCCGTCAGGGAGATGAGCAGGCGTCTACTAATAGGCCCTGAGGCCCGACCCTCATAAAAATAGAGTACCCGGTGGCGAGTAACACCTGTGCGGAAACTAAAATCGGGTTACATTTTCAAATATGAAAATCCCAGCCTGACCAGATGACCTTGGGAAGGACAGCGGCGTGTCGAAATTTTGACCATGCTGCTCGTGCGTGATTGTGGCACCAAAAAAATGTAGTCGCCAGAGAGACAGTGTGTTTGACGGCATTATATTGATCTATTTTGGAAAGGATGACGCATTTTTATGATAAGTAATATTTGATGCGTAAAATGGAAGCAACTGTCCAGCTGCAGCGCCATAGTTGTTAGGTGTAGTGTAAAAAGTAAGCATGCTGCAACCGTTGCAAAGAACAGTACACATGTGCAGCAGGATTAATAATGGTGGAGGGTGCGTTGTGCAGCAAGCTCAACTTGGAAGCACCATGGAATTCTTACTGTAGGTTGTTAACGTCTGTGGCAACTCATGGACTCTTTAGTAACGAGCTTTAAGAAAGTGTGGACGGTAATTATACTACTCAACTTTTCCAGAGCTTGCGCAATTGCAGTCTCTCGCCAGTTCAATCGATGTAGACATGAGGAGGAGTGCATGAAAACCGTCGTTATCGGTAGGTGTTAGGGTACCACCAGTACCATGGGTTATATCTACCATAGAAGAGGCGGTGGCTAAACAGCATTTCTGCATCGTTCTGGTTCGTTCAAATACTGTTTGCAATCTCGTACATAAAGCGGGAGGGCTGTATGTACGCACACGTTCCATGTGCGCGTGTCTGTTCGGACTGGGCGAAGCGCATGAACTGCGTAAACTTACAATTTCTACATAAGTCTTTGCCACGGCTTCGAGGGCGACTTTCAGGGCGATCTCGAGGGCGATCGTAGCAACGATTTCGAGGAGGACATTGAGGGTGACTTCGAGAGCGATCGTAGCCATGGCGAGGGCGAGGGCAATCATAACGATGACTTCTAGGGTGGTTGTAAGTAAGTGGATGGCGAGTTTGGGGATGATCGGTCCAGAGATTGAAGAAAAGAATCTCAAAAAGAAACGAGCATAGTCTTTTTTCGCACAATGAATTGATTGCGGCAAATATATTTGTCTGACGTCCGGAATCCGCTGCCACAGACAAAGTAAATCTAATTTAACTTAACCGGGATTGGACGTATGACAATGGAGTTTCCCGTACCCATAAGTTACAAGTCACTACAGCCAAGCCGTGAATGTAGATGACGAAGTATGACCAAGTGCGACACTGGTGGATCTGTAGACAAACTGTTTCCATGATGACTAACCAATTTAGTTGCTTGTGTCTTACACTCTCGACTTTTTCGGTCTCCTAATTTACGTATTCCTCAACGACGGTTCGTCCCCAGCAGCTCATAAAATATTGCCTTAGGTAAGAATGAAAAAATTGCACTTGAAGTGCACCACAATTTATCGCTAGAGCCCTCTATCCATTGCAGCGATCAGTATACCGGTATAGGAGGAGCGAACAGTCGAACGAACCTGAACGATTTTAGCAAATATCGCCATCTTATAAACTTTTCTCTGCTTACGGAAATTACATTGCACAAAAATCTCTGCTTTTGTGAAGCTATGGTTTTTTTCTGAAGTATTCCTCCTCTGAGGGAGATCGTGAAATTTGCGTGATAACCTGTTGCGTCAACTTGATCACGAATACCGCGTGTCCGATAAGTCGTTATGCATATGTTTGAGGCCATTTCTAGCACACTTCTGCAAACTATATGTGCACGGTGACAAATCACCCTTATTGAGTCCAGCCAAAGCTTCACTCTGCTCTATAGTCTGACTTTGAATTGTAACTATAAACAGAGTTAAAGCAAGATGTCAAGGCTCAGGTAAAAAGTTGTCGCGCAGGTTTTGGCAAAGTGATATTAAGATTAATCAAATCTTCAACGTCATAATAAACACCAAATCGTTCTTTTTTACCTCAAAAACATCCGCATATTTGACACCTGCTCTCGGTGTACTCCACTAAAAGTCATCATAAAATATTAGCAACTGCCTGATGAATAACTAGATTCTGAAGAATGGTAACATGAGCAGGAGCCCTGCCACTTTTACGGCGCCATAGACAAGGCCTCGTCCATCATTTAGAGCTCAGGTTTGATACTGAGTTAGAAAATTAATAAAGGATCAATTGATGCTTAATATCACAAGTCTAAATTTGTCCAGAGCACCGCCGCTATCACTTTCTAAGCAAAACACTAGATCACTTCTGAAATCAGTCAAGTCCGTCTGTGATGGGTCAAGAATAAACTCAATTGGGCAGTTGTATAGTCGCTTTTTTGCCCATCAATTTTGAAAAGAAGCTTGATTTTGTGAACTTACTGACACTTAGCGACAGCTTCTGTAATCGAAGGTCGACTGTATTTCGAGAACACCTCTACTCGACTGAAACGATGAGCAGTGTCCGCCTGGTCTGGTCCGTCATGCAAATTGCTAATTTGAGCCCCTCCTATCCCTGTGATAATTAAGAGCAAATGTGTTAGGACTGAGTTGGGGTTGAGGTTGAGGGAGTGAACGTGGGCACATCTTGAGAACAAGACGCTGACTGAGACAGAAGTAACATCTTCTGGTCACTCTGACCAGTCGGCCTCTCCTTCGAATATTGGAAAGTCCGGACAAAAATGGAAAGGCCAGATTTCCTCTGTCTCTTTGTACTGTTGCTATCTGCCTACGCGCACTCATTGCCCGTGCACAGCGAATCGACGAGCCGAGACATCAGCGACGACGGCTCCAGAGCTTCTCTGTTTCATGAGCAGGTGAATCACTCACGTAAGTGTGGAAAAAGATTTGTTTTGCTGACCAACTTTGATGCTACTTCCTGAGACCACTTAAAGATACTCCTGTGCTTGGAGAGTCTAACGTCTTGCTTCAAGGTAGAATTACATAGCGTGGCATGTAGTTGCTCGTGCGGTTTGGCACCGCTAAATAGAGCCGATTTTCTTGGGCCCAAGACTGATGCATGAAACGAAAATGTTTTTTTCTTCAGACTGTGACACTTTTCTTTGTCTCATCAAGAAATCAACTGATGAACAGACACTGCACAAGCTCGTGGCAAATTGTAGAAGTCTATCGGGATCTTTCTCCACCGCCACCAAATCTTGTAATATGGTCTTCTGCATCAATGCTGGTGCAGGAGCTGAAGCCCAGATGATTAGGAAATCACGGTTTAGTTTAGCTAAGTTTTGGGAAAGTCCAGGAGTAGCAAAACAAGTCTGTCTCCTTAACTGGATGTCGCTTTTTGACTAAGTTGGATGAGTAAAACGATCAAGCAGGTAGAAATATGCTTGTCCCGATAAAGAAGATGCTTGACTGTCAATGTATGTTTGCATTATGTATCATACTTTATGATGCACAAGTGCATATACGTACACACCTAGCGTAGCGTCCCCACACGACTAGTCTGAGTAAAGGCGTGGAACATCCTCCACGGCCCGAACTGCTCGTGGGAGGACACAGACGATGCGGATGGGGGCAATCCGGAACAAAGAGGCCAAGTCAAACGCTCCAGATCCCCCCTTCCACAGGTCGATCCAACAACTCCAATGTTGCCCGTGTCGCTTCACTCTGTCAAAAAACTCATTTTCAGTCTCCACACAAAGTGGTCCCCCTGTGGAACGGCGACCCCGGGCGCAGGGCGACTACAGCCAGCGGAAGCGAACCGAAGAGCCATATAAGAAGTGACTTTTGGGAGGTCTCCGGAGAAACATGCGTCCAATTCGTAAAAGAAACCCCCATTTATCTCTCGCTAGACGTGTGCTTTGAGGAAGACGGAGGAGTGAATGGAAAACTGGGCTTCAGAATCGCTTGAGGCCCGAAAAGAGAATGTGGCATGCCAAATAAGATGCGTCTGAAATACAGTCAGTGCCGTTATAATTGGTAAATATGTTCAATACCTTCGTCCAGCAAAATGCTCCATTAACCGATATCCCTATGTGCTTCTTCAAAAGACGTGTGTACTACTGACGTACTGAAGGTGCGTCGCAAACAGACAGATCCTTTAAACTTTCTTGTGATATACTAATCAGGCGAGAAACATAGCTGTGCGAAAGTGTATTCCTTAGTGTTCCCAGTCATTACACATTTTAAGTAGAGAACATTCTTTTTTTAGTTATGCAGGTTTTTAAGGATGACAAGACTGGCGGGGAAAAATATTTGAAAAACTACCATTTTGCTGGTCTTTTTTAGTGGTAAATAAGCAAAATTTTCAAATGCCAGGGACTCTGTCCCCCACCCCCGCCCCCCCGCTGGGGACCAGCCCCCGGACCCCTCCAAAAGGAATAACTGTCCATGACACAGTGATGGTTCCACATATCATAGGTCGACTCCATCGCATTGGTCATACATGGGGAGGGCAAAGAAGTTGTCAGACTTTAAAACATGGGTCTGCCGGCGTTATCATACGGCAAAACTCCGAAATTCCCCCAAAATAGCGTCAGTCCTTCAGCTTCAGGCCAAAGGTTACTCTATATGTGGAACATTGAACGCGCACATTAGTAGGTCGGGGTACCACGTCTTGCAGTCGTGACTGTAACTGTAGTGTAGCTGCCTCCGGCTGGCCCTGTCATTATACATTTCACTATTGTCGCTTTCAAAGAAACTACCATAAAATTCAGATTCGCCGACTATTTTTGTTTTTTGGCAATTTCAGTATTAAAAGGTTGCGTGATTTCCAAGGAGAACGTGGGCAGCAATGAGTGATTGCAACAGGAGGTGCGACGCTCATTTCTCCTATGCATGCGATGAATGAGACGTTTCACTTCTTACCGGCGAAAGACCTCACGTTCGCCGGTCGCGGTAACTTTCATAGGTACAAAGGAGCGCGCGCCTAATGTTGGTCCGCCCCCTCGTTCAAAAGTCCCGGCTACTTTTTCCATATTTGGTCATCTAGGAGGAGCTAGCGTCGGCGCCGCCGCCGTTGTACCAGTGACTCTCGGCGCCGAGCAAGGCGACTGCAGGCCCATCGGCGTGCATACACAGGAAGGACTCGTGGCCCAAGACGCAGCCAGCTGCTCAGGGATAGGAACTTGCTCAGGCTATGTGGATTGATATGTTTGTACTGTTACAGCTTATGCGGTGCCACCGGACTAAGGACGTGTACTGAGATGGTACACGTAGCACCAGCAAGAAGACTCGCCACACTTTCCGGACACGCATGAGTCAGCTGGGATCAGTTTTCTATTCAATGTACGCGCGCTCGTACAGACAGGTACAAGTGTGGAGAGGTTGGGTGAACTCACGCCGAGAAACAGCAGCCGCCAGGCAGGCCCCAGCCAGCAGCAGTACAGGAAGGCAGGCAGACGGGCGAGCAGGGAGCGAGCGAGCGATCACAACAACACACACGTCTTCCGTCGTCGTCGTCGCCAAAAGCGCGACTCCGGCGACGACTCGGTCAAGTGCGTCGCCGCCGAAGCCGCCGACTTTCTGCAAGTCCCAGAATTGCGCTGGGAGTCGAACGCTCAACACGTGCTCACATTTGGCCTAGGAGAAGTGCCTCAAGACATGGACAAACCTCCTCCCACTTAAGGGTGTCGGCGATCTTGCCGACGATACACGTCTTGATCGCTAGCTGAAAGTGGTGCACAGACATTGCTACGGACTTGGTCCATCTCTTGAGTGAGTAGCCCGAGAGCGTTGGAGCTGTGATAAGCGAACTTTTACTTTTCGCCGCTGAGAAGTACTGAAGGTACAACTCCGCCAAGACCAACTTGGAGTGCAGCATGATGCAAAGTGCTAACAACGGCCATATGCATCCGCACGCCCACCACCCGCCTCCTCCACCTCCTCATCACCCGCATCTGGATCCGCGATATATGGATTACGCCGCCATGAGCCAGCCGCATCATCCGCATCACCACCCACATGCGGCGGCCCATCATCACGCCGCGGCCGCTGCGGCCGCAGCCGTCCATCTCGACCCTCACGCTCTTCACTATGCGTCTTTGTCTCCGCTAGCCCCAACCCCGCAGCAGCCGCAACCGGGGCAAGTCGGGCACAGCAAGCGCAACGCCGACAGCGCCGGACTGGAAAGCTATGGCGGCGGAGGCTCATCAGACGAGGACGGCTCCATGGATGTCAAGCCACCGGTGGGTTCGGCCGCCTCTGCAAGCGAGCGCGGCGCCGGCGGCAGAGGCCAGGGGCAGCCCAAGGGAAGCTCCGGATCGGCGTCGGACGTGCCGGCGGGCAAGAAGACCAAGGGCAGGGTGAAGATCAAGATGGAGTTCATCGACAACAAGTTGAGAAGGTACACCACGTTTTCGAAGAGGAAGACGGGAATTATGAAGAAGGTAAGGAATGAGTGAGGCGGACACCCGAATTGGCGCAAACTCCTCCAGCGACTGCACAGAAATGTTTATTTCTGCATGATGCTTTGGAGCTTCATGTCCCTCACCGCGAACGACGCGAATGTCATGCAGGTCACATTTGGGAAAAGTTTCTTCATGTACGGCAACAACGACGCTATTGTGCAGAGAAACACTGCTTTCCCTCCAGCGAACCTTACCCACCTGCCCTCTTCCTATGCCCAAACATGCATTGCTCATGCCTGCTTCCCTACTTCCCGCACGTATCTGTAGTGCCTGGCTCGCTTCTCCTTTTAAAGGCCAGATCTTTTGCCCAAAAATAGCTGTTGGCAAAAGATTCTAGGAAAGGCGAGGGCCGATCGGAGGCAACCGTGTAGATCCGAGAAAGGAAAGGCAGGGCGAATTTTGCTTGAGAAGAAAAGGGGGAGAGATATTGCGTAGTCTTAAGTTTTTGTACTTTTACCTCACTCGCAAGATGTTCAAACTGTCGCTCTTCATGTGACGTCGTCATCAGAGAAATTTTAGGGAATGCAGATGAGGCAGTTTTCACCACTGCTGCTTTCTCGCTATCCCTACGTACCTGCAGAAACATACGGTACGGTTTACCTGCACCATGTGCCGTGTCAAACTGAGTTTCACTTGACTAACAGTTATATTAAGGAATTTTATACAATGCTGACATCGTATGAACGAACTTCATCACTAAGACAAATGTATAGACATCCAGTGTATGCTAGAGTAAGTATAGGGCCCAAGGAAAAAATTGCCATGCCCTGCAAGATTTTTGGTCCACTTGGCAGTGACTAATGAGGCATAAAATTACTTTCGTTACCCTTATCAAGGCACGGTAGAGGTTTCTAACATACAATTTTGTCATGAAAGCCACCATTTGTATCTGAAACCTACGAGAAATCTCACCCTCGCTAACCGTTTTGGGATCTTTCTTGGCATACGCAAGTACAAATTCGTACCATCTTTCCTTCTAGGCTTACGAACTTTCTACGCTGACCGGCACTCAGGTGATGCTGCTGGTTGCCTCCGAGACCGGCCACGTGTACACGTTTGCCACAAGGAAGCTGCAGCCCATGATCACGTCTGACGCGGGGAAGGCGCTCATCCAGACGTGCCTCAACAGTCCTGACCCGCCCCCAGCCACCTCTGACCAGCGCATGTCTGCCACCGGCTACGAAGAAACAGAGCTCACCTACAACATCGCCGACGACGAGCAGCAGAAAGTAAGACAGATGATGTATAACAGCCACTACTCGGCTGCAGCCGCAGTCTCCTCCTCGCTCGCTGCCCACAACCTATTCCCGCCGTCCTCGGCGGCCTCCGTCGCGGCGGCTCCGCCACCCCCAGTATCCGCCTATTCCGCCTATCCCGCCCCCTCCCCCAGCCCCTCTCATTACGGAGGAGGTGGGGTGTCCGTCTCTCCCGGTCCTGGTTCTGGAGGGGGTGGAACAAACAATAACAACAGTCACCAACACCTCTCCTCCTCCGGCTCCTCTCACTCCCCACCCTTCCAGCACTCCAGCAGCAGTAGGTGACTAGCGGCTGGAGGTGATGAGATTGCCAATTCCTGGATCGCGAATTCTGCATATTGCCATACCCCTGGGTACGCCTGGCTGCGAGCGCCCCCCACCCCAGCCACACCTTCCTCCGACATTTACCAGGACGCGGAGGAAGAGGCAGCGGTAACGGCATGACCAAAGTTGCTTCGGGCTCGTCTCACGCGTGTGAATTCTACTTTTTTGTGCCAAGATCCCCCGTCCCTGCCCCCCCCCATCTCCCTTGTGGCTGTGACCCGAGCCTATTTCAATCAGAGACATTCCAACGCACGCCGCGGACGTTTTAGTCCACTGGCCGGCCCTCGTCCACTCTCCCGTTATTGAATTCCACGTGCCATGAGACTACTGCAAATCCAGTGTCTGATTTTTTACCAGGCCACAATGCAAGTTTGTGTTCTGATGTGCAGCACAAACGTTGAACCCCACTAAGAAAGCGATCCAAGAACGAACCTCATCACCCCTCATACTCAAACATACTTTAGTTTTGAAATTGATACAAAAAGACAGGAAGAAGGCTCCTTTTGTCCAAGAGCCTGCTCAATTATTCTCTTCGAGCTCCCTCCTATTATAATTTATAATGCGTGGTCCTCCGCGAATTTATTTTTGTTTAATGCTAAGCGGTGCTGTAACTGTTTTTCTATCTCCTCCTCAACATGAGTGCTAGTCATTTGTCTCACACACTCAAGACACACACACAGCTAACCAACCGGGCACTTGCTGCTACTACCGCTGATAAATAACAGCCGATATCTCTCGGCTTTCTCCGTCGGAGAAGTAATCACTAATTCCAAATCCAGCGACTTCTTACTGATGGCCCAGGCCATCAATATTAACAGCGGCCAATTACTTACTGGGTCCAGAGCTGTCTGTATGTGGTAGTATTGGGCTACTACTAGTGAATTCCAGGGAAGGTGCCGCAAAGGATTAAAGTCTCTCTCTCTCTCTCTGACGCTCGCCATAGCGTTTTCATGAAATAACTGCAGGGGCCCATTTTTTTTTAATATTTCCCTTCAAACTCACACCTCGACTTCACAAGGTGATTCCAGAGGACCAGCTTGGTCAGGTCAGGGTCTCGTCTCTCTCTCTCTCTCTCTCTCCACCCGCCTAAAGTATTCATTAACCCGGGCTGATAACTCATAAACAACGTCGCTTATTGACATATAGCCTCTCATTAACCGTGTTATCAGATGATGATGCCAGCCAGGCCTTTCTCCGGGTACTCACGCGCTACTAACTCATAGCGCGTGAGCGCGTGCGCGTCAATGATTATTCCGAAAGCAGCAGCAGCAGTGGTGAAAAACCCTTTAAATCACGTCCCCTTGCGTGTTAATGGCTTGTGGCTTTTAGCAGGTGGTCCCCCCCACCTCCCTCTTCAGGTGGTCTTTCTTTCCTGTGGTGGAGGGGGCAGAATTTAAGATCAATTCCACTTTGCCACTTGGCTAGAACTGTTTTTTTCTATTATGAGTTCTGTAGAGCAAAAACAAAGAAGTCCGTAGACGCAGAGAAGCGTGACCGGGGCATTTGCAAGCCCAGAACAAACGGTTCGAGAGGAATTTTTTTTTTCTGGGAGGGGGAGGAATCGAGTTCTTCGTCGCCTCTTGCTTTTCTCGACCGCATGCTACTACGACTATATCACTGCTACTTGTTGTTGCTGCCCCTCTCTCTCTCCCATGCCATCTGATCTGAGGCATTGGGTTATTAATGGTTTGTCGACGTAACGATGGGCTCTCCTCACGTGCAACGATGAAGACACTGCTGCTTATCATAAACACACACACACACACACACACACACCACGACTGTTGGTTGTCAACCTAGAGGGCCGGTCTCTTCTACTCGCCTAACAAGAGGGGCCACACTGATGTCGAGCTACTTCTTCTGCTTGTGTTAATGATTTCCTTGGTCTGCATGTGCACGCAGTGAAGGACGAGTTGGATGGAGCCTCACTGAAGAATTTCTTGCCCTTCTCTCTCTCTCTCTCTGCATGCTTACGATGTCCTTTCAGCACTTGCCTACCAGCTATCAAAGACTGAGTTTCCACTGAGCTTTGCTTAACCATTGAATGGTTTATACGTGCATTGACCAAGAAGTCACCTCAGCTCCACAACAACAGAAAACAAATCTCACACGTGGTGGCAACAAATCGCTCAGTGGAAACGTGGCCTTAAGGATGTGTTAAACAGAAAATTCATGCAGTCAAATGATCTTGCGCTATAATTCCCACGCACATTTCCAACCCTCTTAACGTATAGTCTTGATGTGTCTTAGTAACTACTGTGTTGTGTGTTTTCATAACGTGCACTTGTTTTTTTTTCTACTGCAACAATGCATCATCGCGAATGTGTGTTTTCTTGCCAATAAATTAGTTATGATATGATAACATATCGTCGTACATGTGTTCTTTCTGTTCTTTACCTGTCCGCTTTCTTCCCCGTGTGCGTACTCGTAGAAATTGAAAGATGGCTGGACTTTTTTTTCCACGCCAAATATCCGTACGAAATTCGTGTCAAACATGATGCATTCTTCTTCTGTTCTCTCCAACACGACCCATGCCCACCGCCATCCCTCACTTTCTCCGTATATGTACTGCACCTAGTAGTGTAGAAGCGTTTCTTTCAGTTTTCTGTCTGTGTGTGGCTTTGCTCTTGAGTTTTTCTGTGCGGCTGCTCGCTTTGATGTGCACGTGAGATCAGTCAATGAGTCTGGAAGAACGTTGGTAATGTGAAGCATTACCATGCATCTGCCCGGGCTCATGCGTTTTGTTCGTCGGTATTGCTTTTTCCACTGCCATCCCTACACCTGAGGAGACGAGCAAGACCTTATTGAGACAAGGTAAGGAGGTCTGCGCAGTAATGTACGTAATATCCTCGCCCATCAGCGTGATTGATCGCCTGCAATGAAACTGAAGCTTTGGCTACCACACAGTATTATTGGGCCCAGGGGCTTTTTGGCAGGCTCAGTTGGCCTCGAGTGGTCCTAGACATGACACCTCTACGGTTACTGATGCCTCAGATGAAGTCATTACAAGGAGAGAAGAGAGGTTCCAAGTAGCAGCTGCCAAGGGGAGGTTGAGCAGTTGGGGAGTAGTAGTAGGTGGATCTGTGGTGCTCAATCGCCAAGTCAGTAATGTGCTGCTCATTGCTGGATCTTCTTCGAGGTCCTCTTCTTCTTCTCTTGCCTTACGCTACGTGGCCCTCCCGCGTCGCTCGAAATGAGAAAAGACTGAGTAGAGAGATGAATGTCAAAGTCTCGCGCTCACCGTTCTTTCCTACATATTCCCTACATTGATGGAGAGCGAGAGCAAGAGAAAAAGATTTCCCCCCCCCTCCTCTTGCGACCGTTCGACTGGGGGCATCATGTAGAGCTAACAGGCCATTCAGCCGCCGCCGCCGCCGCCGCCACCGCCACTGCCCCCGCGGCAGCAGCAGCAGCAGCAGCATGGCACGTACCATCATTCTTTGGGGTGACTCACTCTTCTCTCGCTGGTGGTGGTGGTGCTGCTGCCCTCGTCGCTGCTGGACCCCGTCATCGGCAGCCGTGGAGGCATTCGCCGGTTGTATACAGTAGACACATAGCGGACGACCGCACATGTGAGTGTTTGTCGGCGCCACGCCCTTGCTTGTTCGGCCACGCCTTCGGGACCGTGGGGGATGGGCAGACTAGTCGCCAAAGAGTTAATTAGCGTGGTCGCCGGCCGCCTATGGCGATCGGCTTGTCCGAGAGAGCCCAGTCACTGCGAAGGTGTTTAGTACTAGCTCAGTCTCTACATACGTAGCACAATGCATACTCGTTGCAGTTACTACTACTACTGCTACGCGAGCTTAGCGAGATAGAATCCTCATTACTATGCCCTCGACGTCTCTGGGACCCAGGCCGGCCGCTGCTGTCCCATTAGATGGAGAGAATGCTGCCGACACAACCTGAATGGCGACATTGTCGATTTGGTTAGGGGTGCAAGTGGTTGGTAGCAGGAAGCGATGTAGCAGTTACAGACTTGTCGGTTCTGCGGACGTGTACACATTTGTGTCGACGCAGGAGCTACTGTGCGTGCCCGGACGTGGAGGAGCAGCACAGTCGTAATGACTCACGTAGCCGTCGCGATCTCATCTGCAGAACGTGTCTGCTGCGGCAGAGCAGAGACCACCTTCAAGTCGTGCCGGATGAATCTGCGATCTGGGAGGAAGGTCTGCCGTATGCACGTGTCCTTAGAGGCGCAGCTGGGGCGCGGTGACCATTCCATTACTTATCGGCGCCACTTTGTTGCAATTACGTCATTTCCCTCTCACTCAGCAACGCCCTTTCTTCTGCCCAATCTTGCTCAGACGGGAGGCGTGGGAAAAAGACCCCCTGAAAAGGCATGCTTGAACGGGCAGCTTGAGGAAAGGGGGTTTGTGATTTGGGACTTTCATCCCCCTTGGCAAAGATAGATGACCGTAGATGAGTGGGGACGATCAGACTCGGTCTAGAGTCTCATTGGAGTATCAACTTTTGGAAGATGGGGAGGGAGGTCTTAGTCTGGGCAAAGATAACAAGTGCGGATGGGGAACAAATGCAAGTTCAAGCAGCAGGAAGAGCAACACGATTGATGAAAGACCAGACGACGACCGTTTCAATTTGCACCTACGGTATAGTCGGTGCTAATCCGAGTATTTGAACTGAAGATGTACATCCTACATAGATCCCGTATATGTGCTGTAGCAGGTGCGCAGTGCGTACACTCTTCTGTTCAATGTGGGTAACGGAGAGACTGAAGAGTCGCCGCACCCATAATAGACATTTTTTCGACGTGATCAAAGTGACAGAGCATTGGTGGCCAAGGTAAAGCTTCCTACACGGGTATGCTGAGTTTATAGACGGACATTGCATGCACTCATTTGTCCAGCTCGACCAGAGTCACCTCCCGGCGCATTTTGTGGCAGACCTGAGTGGTGGAAGTCCGTACGATTTCCTCAGATTTCTATCTACCGCATCAGTCACTTCGTTATGCGCAGTAAAACGGGCGCTAACCATCCGTCTAAGATGTCGTCTTTTTTTCCTCTCCCTCCCAACACACACGCATACACACACACGCTACACACGCACGCTCTTTCCTGTCGGCAGACAGATACGTAGAAAGAGGGAGCCCAGAAAACACATGTTGCACACATGAGAACCACCAGCCACCGACGTATTAACGCACGTTTCTTGCCGTCCTGTATGTACAGTGTACTGGTCGACCTACCTACAGTACAATGAAATACAGTACACGAGAAGCCGACGGAGTTGGATGCTTCGCAGGGACCGATGGAGTGGAGATGGTACTGCACTATTCGTACGCATGAAGGAGGAAGAATATTGATACTACGAACAGCAAAAAAGGGTGTTTGCTCTGAGGAGAGACAAAAAGTTGAAGAGGATGATGCGTTCAGACAGATTAGCGTAGTAGAACGTGCTGAGCTGTGTTGAAGCTTTTTTACCTTAGTAGAATTGCGATTCGTTTTTGCTCTTGTTATAGAGTATCTCGTCTTATGCTTTATCTGCGTACGATTATGTTGCTGAAGCCATTGACAGGCACCATCTACTTCAATATCACGTCTGGTGTAGGCGAGACACCCTGTACCTACGCTGTCATAAGTGCTAGTACAGTAAGATGACAACAGTTGGATAAAATAGAAAAGTTATACTTCTACATGAGGAGAGGGGGGGGCGGCAAAAACGTATCTTATCTGGCATTCTTTATTCGCGTGCCCAGCTCGCTTGCTCGCTCGCCCGCTTTGATATCAATTCCTCTCTCTCCACGTGGTTGACCCTGTATAAGTGCATTCCTGAGAGTGGAGAGCCCACCCAGCTCAAGACAGATGTCGCCATTGTTAGCAGGAGCTCCTGACTCCTGACAAAATGCATTTTCTCCTCTGCTACATGCCGTCGACCGTCGAATTTTAAAAGGAGATTTTTTCCTGGGCAGCAGCAGGGTCACTTTATCCGGGGATTCTTGATTTCTCCAAGGGTGTTTACGACCGCTCTGAAACTGCATTTTACTAGCAGCAATGAGGTTGGCAGGGGAGGGTGGATACAATTAAAATAGCAAGAGGCAACATTGATCGAATTCTATCTACCTACGTATGACGCATAAGCGATGATCTTCGGCAAGTGGCTCCGTTCCCTTCTGCTGGCGTCTCAAAGACGTCGTCAACTTTAAGTTTCACATGGTGGAAATTTATCATGCCAGTGCCAAAAACCAATTCTTGGCTACCAAGAGACGACAGCATGGATCTTGTCCTTGCTAGAAATGACTTACACCTTCTTCATAACATTTCCCAGCCGGTTTTTCCGAGATTTGCCACGGATCTTCAAACCGTGTCCTCTGGAACGTTGCCTCCCCCCCCCTGCGACCGTCTTAAGCTCCTGCACAGCTGTGTGGAGCACGTATAGAATCAGCACATGCGTGATGTGCCGAAAACTGGTGCATTGAGGTTTGTTCATTTCGTCAAAAGTCACATATTTGGACAAATCGACCAACTGAATGTTACAGAACATGAGATTTGGAGCTGCTGTCTTTCCATCCTTGTGCAAAGTCGAGTTGTTTGACCCCCAGAGACACAAGAAACCAATCACCACCTCCCGTGGATCACCCGGTAGACGGATGATGCACTGTATTTCTTCTGGGTCACCACGTATTGCAGGCATTTTAATCGAGCCTGACTACAAGGCGTCCGCCGACAGCGTCGCGAAATACGATCGCGGCAAAAAAAAAAGCCTGAAGACCAACTTTTTTTTTCTTCTTCTTCCGACCTACTCCAACTGCTGCTACCCGTGATAGTCCCAGTCCGTGTAAGCGTGTAGTAGTGGAAAGAACTCGATAGCAGAGTTGTTATTTACGTCCGCTGAGATGGATCTGGCTGATGTGCATTCCACCATGTCGCTCCTGCTCTTCCCTTTAAACCTCCAATTGTCTCTGGAGGAGAAAAAATCGCCGCTGCCTCGTGTTTCGATGTCGTCGTCATTTTGTTAAAGGCTTTAATTGGCACGCTGCTGGCCGCCAGAGCGACCGACCAGTCAAAATCGATCAAGCCTCTCCCAACTACTGCTACGTACTATACTATACTACACTACACTACACTACACTACACTACACTACACTACACTACACTACACTACACTACACTACAC
>JAAUXU010123868.1_pt1 | contig 51211 bp, 36 predicted proteins | sample 7278151 | NCBI WGS metagenome assembly JAAUXU01 (sample SAMN14350113, study PRJNA611818) | marine sediment metagenome | isolation source: surface marine sediment (1.8m) | place: French Polynesia: Moorea | collected 2018-08
CTCAAAGCTGATCTCGCCCTCAAAGCTGATCTCGCCCTCAAAGCTGATCTCGCCCTCAAAGCTGATCTCGCCCTCAAAGCTGATCTCGCCCTCAAAGCTGATCTAGCCACAGTTTGGCTCGCTGGGTTGCCCGGCTCAGTGTCCACCCCTGCTGACCTTCTTCTCTGCTCTCCTCTTGTCATAGCTACCAACTGACACTACATGCAGTAAATGTAACGTTGGACCTCAATTTCGGCCTCAAAACGGCCTCAGGCCCTAAGGTGTGGCGCGATCACTTTCGAGCATGTGATGTGTAGCGTCGGCTGACCAAGTTTGGTGACGATCGGTGCGGTGGTTGGGGCGCCCACGGCCTGACAGGCAGACACATACGGAGACTTTGCTTTATATAGAGATTAAATAGATAAATATTGCAATAAAAACAATGTTAAGCATACACAAGCATCAAGGGTACCGTAAAGTACCTGCATCGCAGCGACAGTCACGGAGAAAAAGGTTTTGTCTTCTTTCATGCACCAGAACAGGAGCTTTATTGATCAAGCTCTCAGCTGTCCCGGACGAAGCTTTTACGCACAGTATGTACTAATGTGTTCATAAGTATTAGCACTGCGGCGTGTGCACGCGTTTTTGTGCAAGTGAGTGTCACCATTGCAGGCGGCCCATTTTTTTCTGACAATTGTTATCGACCATAGATCTCTATTTTTAAAAGTGCATAATGGACGAGGACGAGGAGAGCGGCGAGAGGAGAGAAGAATTCAGAGAGAACCTCACTCTAGGCGTGATGGCGGCTCTTGGTGAGTGTGCTTTGTGAGTAAACAACTTTCAAGTGGACGTACATCCGACAAAGATTCATAGAATTGTCACATAAGCTGTCGTAACACACTTTACCCCCATCAACATGTCAATGATCCTAACAATAGAGTGTTGCAGATCGACTTCCTGGAGTGGAGAACTTGACCCTTTGCGAGCGTTCACCCTGCGACCAAATCGCCATCACTAGGTGGAAATGACACGTCCTAAAGAGCAGTTTTACCTACGACAATAGAGAGATAAAGTAGAGTGTTAGTGATTCATCATTGATCCTTAGCTGGGAACAGCGCTATTCCACTGTGCTCCCCCACGAAGTTAAGGACTTCTACTTGGCCACAGACGGATTCAGGCTCACCTGGAGCTTTAATCATGCGGGTAACTATAATTGGTTATCTGCATGCGCTTTATGTTTGCACGCATAAATGGACGGAACACGCAAACTTCTATTCGCAATGATTTATCCTTTTACCCTGTATTTACAATAATTTGTCCCAACCGTAAAGGTAACTAACTGAGCGCTAACGTTAGTTGGCGCATTTAGTGCATTCTTCCTATTATTAAAGGTAAGAGAAAACTTCAGAGAAGGGGAGAAATTGGCCTTAATCCAAGAACAACGAGACATTCCGACGAGAAAAGAAAAGGCAGCCCCAGACACTCATGATAAATCATGGCCAAGAAAAGCCGCAATTTACATACTTGCTCTTCAGTCTGTCCTCACTTTTGCGAAACTTACTGAGCTGCACATATGCACAATTGCACATGAACGTGCATCCCGTAAAGATGAACCCACTAATGACGATATGAGCAGTCGTAGATCATGCTTATAGACGACTGATCAGACTGCTTTAGCCAACAATGGGCCGGAAAAAAGCGAATTGCAACTCTTGCAGGCCAAGCTCATCCTTTGGGCCGGATGAACATCCATCGCATCTGCGACCTACGGCGTGTGGCAGGCCTTCGACACAGATTTGACAGCGAACAACCTACTCTCTTGGACTTGGAGGTAAAGTGTGCTCCGTCTGCTTAGCTCCTCCTCTGTCTGAACCATACGCGTAATGGTCGTAATGAGTCCATACGCGTAATGAGTCGTGTAAGTTCATGACTGCTGTGTCGACATAAAAAAATACATACGAATTGCGTACGCCAGAGACGCTACACATTGGATGTGATCGTTTCCTCACCCTCACATTGTTCGAATTCTTAGGTGGTGAACAACCGAGACAAAAGCAATCGGGTGGCGCATGCACCAGCTGCAGCAGATGATGCAGCGCCGATAGCACTCATTAAGCCACAATTTGGGTTGAGGTAATCATGCTGATGTCAATATGTAATTTGACGGTGCTGCATGCACAGCATATGTTTGTACTCGTACATGATAAGATGGAAGATGTTTGAGCTCGACCACTGCTCGGGTGACGGTCGCGTGTGTCTTGTGTTCCCGCCCAAGCCCGACCCGCTTCCCGTTGATGAGTCAGGCACCATCCAATTGGATGTCGTTCCCCCAACGCCTCAGGCAAGCACAACAAATCGCAATTACCCAAGCAAATTACGTTTGATGTTTTAGAGCTGGTTCTCATACATTTGCAGGTCTGGTATCTGGATCGTGCGTCTGACTGGCATTTTTTGGCACCTTCGTTCACTCAATTCTTTCGCATGATGCTCGTACACTTAGGTCTGCCCCAATGGCAAGCCTTGTTCACTCCGTTTGGGCCAACTCCGCGGGCTAAGGTGAGTGATACATACTCTGTACAGTACATGTCCAGAGCATTGGACCCTATTTTGCTGTACCGTAAGTTGGCCACCAAAAATAGGCTCGGGGCCAAAAAATTGAAGTGCTAAAACGCGTACTCATGCAGTCATGAGTATTGGTCTGATATGTGTCGATTTGAAATTTTGTTGTGTAAATGGGTAAGAGGATAGTCGCCATTTATTCCCTCTCAGTAAAGTAACACTTTATTGACTCGAGGTGGGCTTGATGGCATGAAGGAGGATTTGTAACCGTAACATTTTTCAGTCAACAAGTAATATTTTTCAGCCGTTGAGGACAAAAAAGTCGTCTCATCTCCCACCATCATAGGTTTTGTTAATCTCCCACGGCGATGGCTAATTTTTTCCCATTGCATAGCATCAGTCATCTCATACCACACATTTATGGTAGCCTCACGATAACAACTAGTGCAATGATAACTTGCACCAACCACCTTGTGCAGAATAAATCCTTTACTTGATCGTGATATTTGCCAATCTGCACCCACTCACGTCCCTCTTTACCCCATGTACGCAAGTCACTCCGTAGGATCACGACGCCATGTTATGGCTTCATGAGTAGGGAGAAGTATAGAGATGCTCACTCCAGCAATGTGTATTTGCAACTGAGAGGTAAAGGAGGTCAAGCTGAGTAACAGGAGCAGAAAGGAGAAGGAATACTCTGAATGCAGTACGATACAGTATGATGTAACACCATGAATTTCAGATCTAAGGTTTTTCCCCCTAGTACGTCATAAACCTGCTGGCACCTCATCTTCTTCAGTCTCGGATGTCCACTGAAGGCTCCTCCCCTGACGAGAATCAGGATAGATCGCAGCAACAGTCGGAAGAGATGGCAACAACCACATCCGTTCTGTTCAGTCGGCGAGAGGAATTCCCAGTGGCAACATTGGACCCCGCTGTTTTCAAGGCAAAAGGCGGTAGAGCCGCTTCCAGGAAAAGTGATGACACAGCCTCTTGAGGAAGGAACTGAGCCACATCTGACGTACTCGCAGGTGGAGGGGAGAGAACTAGCGTACCTGGCAATTGTGCCCCTCTAGGTCAATTTTTAAGGCTTCCTGACTGTCCTCGAGCAATCGTCTCAACCTTAGTCGCCGTGACCACGCCGTGCGAGAGTGCGCGCTACGCAGGTAGACCATTGGTACACGAACAACACCGCCACCGCCTCCCGCACTCACAAACAGGTTTCACCCTGGTCGATCTTTTCAGTATGTTAGACCTGCAAGCGCATAATGCAATACTCAAAAAAAAATGCCCTCATCTCTGCATTCGACAACTAGGTGATCACATACAACACAGCAAAATGTTTAGACAGGCATGTCGTCGTATGTAGAATGAGTGCGGCAGTATTTGTATTCGAACTGCAAATAAAAATTCGACGGGCTTGCATCCTTTGCCAGTCTCCAAGGTCGCGGATATGACGGTCAACTCATTAGTGCCGAGAGTTAACTTTTTGCATGTGCGTGCGCGAATATTGCAGAGACAATCGTTACCCAAGGGTTGAGGCAGAGGACGAAACCGTCTCGGACGCTCGCTCACTTGCGCTCCCTCCACAACCCAAAGTGATATTACCCTGCGGCCTTGTCGAGTGCAAGTGAGAGAGGAACTATCGAGAAGCGTACGTACCAAAGAGGTGTAGCGGTGGGCGCCACTTCGAAACGTGACGATCGAGTCGAGCTCGAACAAACAGAGTCGAGAAACTGTCGCAATAAGATAAATATTCTGCATCATTCCACGTTCACTGGATACTTATTTCTTTGGAAGCTGACCTGAGCTTCAACTCTGGTAGCTCGAACTTGAGCATTGGAGACTCGTCCCCTCCTCTACAAAAGATAAAAGTTAGGCTAGGCTGTGAAATTCTACAACACTCTAGTGACTAGTGACAATTTCTATTTCTTTTCTGTTTCGAGTAGTTGAGCTAACTCCAGCCGACTCGAGAGGTGGCTCGAATCGATCCAATTCTTGCTCATCCCTGATCCGGGCGAGGTGCTTCAGACCTGAAAGATAGACAGAGAGAAGCGAAGAGAATCTTGGTGTTCGGTGGCTTCTTGGATACAATTCTTGCTAGTGAACTCTTCTTCTTATGAGTCCTTTGACGAGGAGGACACGCTTCATTCTAGCAAGTTCCTTCCCCGTCGAAAAAATACTGTGAGCGATTGAAAAACCAAAGTCTGACTGTGCATCCACTGCATAATGTGACGTCAAACAACATTTGACAAGAAAAATAAGGTTACATCCACTGCTATCAGTGAGTCTTCAAGTGAATCTACAATGAGGTCCCCAGATGGAGAAGCAAACGTCTGGTGACGACGTTGGCAAGGTCTGGATGAGGATTGCGACATTGTTCCAATGGAGGCCGAACTGCTGGCTGCCGCACGGAAGGGCGACAAAGTCAAGGCTTTGAGTATCTTGAAGGTGGAACCTCTTCTGTTTCAAACGGCCAGGGACGAAGCTGGCAACACTGTCCTTCACATCGCCACCAGGGCAGGAAAGGACGAATTTGTCAAGAGCATTGTCAGAGTAAGTGACAAAAACATGACCGTGTTGCTTGCCTCTAGCTGTGCAGAACGAGTCATAAGGGCGGGATGGAGAGAGGGGTCAGCTCCAGATCTGTCGTTTGTGTGACCTACTTCGTGTTGCCGGTGTGCGAATACTTAGTAAACTTATGTGCTGTAGTCAGCAGAACGTTCGAGTCCCGTCAGCCAAGTAATGTTTAACGTGTCGTGACATCTGAACTGGTCACCTCGTCTTGACACGGTTAAACGGTTTTGACATTCGATGTATACACGGTGACCCACGGGTACCGACCACTTGAAAATGGCGATATCCCAGCTCCCACGTGACCGATTTTGAAAATTCCCTTTGCAGGTTATCTGTGGGTTTTGCAGACAATTTTTTTCTGGTACCTCATTCTCTACATTTTTTGCGATATTTCAAGTTGTTGGAAATCTGCAGTCAGGCAAAGTTTTGCACCCTTTCAAATTTTTCATGCAAATGATTTAATGGGATTGATTCTACTTGAGTTTTAACCAATGCCATTTCTTACTTCTTCAACACTCTAAGGTTCATTGTTGTAAGCATGTGATCCAATGTGGCTCCAGAATCAGTGATCAAGGGGATGAATGTCAGTTAACCTAACAAAAGTGTGAAATGATTGTCAAATTTGGATTTCAAAATGACAGGTTTGTCGGTGCTGGAAGTAGCCCAACCCTGCTGCCACCAAACTTTTCTGCGCAGACCTGCAGGGAATTGGTACCAGGTTTGAATCAGGTGTAGGAAACTGATGAGTCGACCTGATGAGTCAAACTAATATTTCAAAGTTCACGATTAATGTAGCATAACCCCCATTCATTATGTAACCTACAAAAGGAATTTTGAAAATCGATCTGGTAGGAGCTGAGATATAGCCGCTTTAAAATGGTCGGTATCCTCCGGATACCGTGTAGCATTTCCGTAGAGAACAGCAAGAGTCGCATACGTCAATGGTTATGCTTGAATTGCTTTGAATTATGATTATAACGTCAACTCTCTATCATTCAGTACGTGAAGGACTCTTGCCTGACGCCGAGCGAGCAAGCGTTGTTCGTTGGAGGAGTCAATGCTTCTGGCCAGACTGCCCTGGACATTTCGGTTACACTGAAGAGACGCAAGATCTCCTGGACGTTGATTCAGTGTGGTGGCTCCGGCAGCCTCTCAGGCGCATCGCTCCTAGAGGCAGTACCTGAGGACCGTCAAGGGAACACTTTTCTGCACGTTTATGCAAGGAACAACTATGCGAAAGAGGTACAGAATTCCAGAGCTAGATAATAGATGTACGTACAGGGACATGTAGTCCATGACGAAATTCTACATCCCCTAACCCAATTTGCACTCTTTTGTGAGTACGTCAGAACAGGAGGAACATTGCAAATTCAAATTAGCAATGAAAGTCAGACCATGTTTACAGATGATACAGGGGAAAAATTCACAGCTTTTTATTTTGCGCACACAACCCCACTCAAAGCAAAAAACCAGAGGTCCAAAGGTAAGCATAACCGAAGTGCATTCGACGTTCCTAACAGTAGCCCTTGTTGCATAAAATCACAGCTTTTTTAGGTATTTGCAACTTGTGCAATCAGGTGAGTCAATGTATTATTGAAATAGTAAAAGCGTTACTCATCATATATTTAATTGCTACAAAAATCTGCATTATGGATAATGATTCGCGTTTGACCTCCCTCCCTTTCAGAAGGTAAATTAGGCCGTTGTTGTGAACTAATATCTCGGTGCAGTTGCTAGGGGTGGCCATGACACAACCCCCTCCCCGAAAATAGGGTCAAAATGCCATGGGGTGCTCGTGTCTGACGGGTATATATACTGTCGTCCGTGTGTTGCTAAGGGATTTTTGTTTATAAAATATCAGTTAAGCATAAAAAAACTGAAACTTAAGACTAAGTTTTAAATTGTGCTGCCTCTTCGTAGATTAAGGAGTACGTCTCCTGCTGCAGCGGCGCGGACGAATTCTTTCGCCAGGCGCTCACCACCAACCAGTTCGGCGACCTGCCCGCGACGACAGCGGCCAAGCACGGCCATAAGGATGCACTGCTCGCTCTCCTGCAGCCGTTCATGGTTTGGTTTCCCACTTCAAGCCAGCTCAGCCGTCTGCTCCATCACGAGAACAATGACGGGCAGAGGCTGTTGGCCTATGTGGCCAATCACGAGGGGAGTCTGGCGGCAGCTCACGGGATCCTCATCGAGATGGAGGCAGAAGCGCACAACCACGACTCCTACAGCGTGGGTAGCCATAACGTTTGCACTAAGGCTGAGGGCACATTCTACGCAGCTTTTCTTGCTATGGGCTTGCTTGTCTGAAAACGAGTAGGAGTGGTATTAAGACGTTTGTAAGCCACAGACCATCAAAGCTTCATAGAGATCTGGGACAGCATGCGTACTACAGGAGCTCCCTGACTCATGAAGTCCAAAGACAGCCTGAATGTCAAAGGCGAGAAACGAGAGTCTCCTGAGACTTAGGACACTGACATGCCTAAAATTTGTACCAAACTACCATCTTTACTCTGCATCTTTATATAAAGACATTCTTTCAGCAGCAACGGGAGTCCGCGCTCTAATGCACATCTTTCTGCATGTCGATGATATCCTCCTTCTATACCCAATAAGCACGTACATATGTATCCAGATTATCCACATTGCACGCACTGATTGCTTGTGTTTTCTATTTTCAGGTGAAAAGTTGCTTCCGCACCTCCATGGGGTCGACCATGTCCGCGCGGTTTAGCGTGGACGTGTTCGAAAGGATCAAAGGCCACCGAGGGGGCAGCAACCGCACCCAACACTCACTTACCTTCCTTCGCATCCTCGGCACCATCTTTTTTCTCCGAACATTCTTTTTTCTCCTCGATATCTTCACGGACGTCCTCATTCTCAAAGACTATTACAACCAATGGAAAGCAGAGTCTTCTACAAATGCGATCGTCGCCTTCCCGGGAAAACTCTCTCCACCAACTGACCCATGCAAGGAGTTACTGGTACTAGGAAACGGCTCAATCATCTCCTCGCACGTGGTGTCCGTCAGCAATCTGACCCTGCACTGCTACGCCGGTGCTATCAGTGGACTAGACCGACTGGTGGCCACAGGGTCGATCATGACACTACCTTGGGTGCTCTACGCTTTCGAGGTCCTGCGGTTCAGGCCGTTCAGCGCCTGGCTGGACCGCAATTTTTCATACAGCTCCTTTGCCAAAAATCTGGTGAAACTTTTCGGCAACTTCATGTTGTGGATGGTCTGGCCCGTGGCTGCCTTCTTCCGCCATTTCCTCTTCCAGTACCGCTTCGAGACCAGCGAGGGTGAAGCCAGGGTGCGCAGCCATCGCAACCGCTGCCGCCGCGCTGCACTCATCGGCTCGAGGGCGCAGCTAATAGAGGTGTGCACCGAGGCGTCGCTGCAGCCATTACTACAATTCTACCTTGTCTTTCAGGTAACTGCATAATGGATGCCCCGCTTTTACAGTACGTACTGTATTCTTCAGCATGCTACTGCATTATGCGTATAGTCTGACTACCGTATGTGTACAGTCAGAGTATTGCATACTGTACCGTTCGTAGACAGTCACAATACGGCATGCTGCACAAGGATACCTTGGAGTGTGAACATATCAAAACTGTAGTATACTGCACAATATCCCCCTTAATACGACATACGGACGTACATCTGTATATTTAACTTTGCAGGAGGTCATCAATCTCGAGCTGCCCACACGTGCATTCCGCTCCCTATCACAGGGAATTGACTTCATCCTCGATGCTCACAGCCGACAGGTGGCATCGGTCATCATCTCCCTCTTGACCCTGGCGGCCTCCTACACGGCGCGCTACCGGCACAACAAGGAGAGCTCTCTCGCGACGATACCAACAGCCGTCTACTTCGCTTCTGTCTCTTCGCTTGTGGTCGCACGGATCCTCAGCTTCGAAATGTTCGCCTACTACATGGGCCCTGGCCGCTTGAAGATGGCCATGGGAGCAGTTGGAGCTCACGCGCTTGTGATGGCGGCACTTCATTTTGCGTTCTCCGACTCGTTGGCGCAATGCCTCCAGGCGAGTCAGCGCAACTGCGGCAAGCTGAGACAGCGGCTCCTGGTGGTGCACAACTGCCTCCTCAATGGCCTCGCCAACCTCTACGTACACAACCACCTGGAAATTTTCGTGCAGAGCAGCAAAGGCAACAACAAAAACGTCAACTATGTGACTTCTGACGTGCGCCGGAGGACTCTGACCCGCCAGCTGATATTCGATGCCATTTTTCTGGCAGAGAACGCTGCCATGCTGTACGTGGCCAAGGACACAATGACGCGCACCTCTAACTTTAGTCACCTCCATCACTCTGTTGTGATTGTGGCCGCGGCAACACACGTGGCGGGCCTAGTGCTCAAGATCACGTTTTACGTCGCTTGCCATCCTTGGGCTGAATTAATTCGGCCACAGAGACAAGAACTGAACGAAATCACCTCATGTGTGGTGTTCAGCAGGCATCTTGACGTTGTTCTTGATGTGTCCACGTGTCAGGTCCAAATAAACGCCAATAAGGAGAGCGACAGACGCAGGTACGAATCCATCAACCTGCTGTTGCCCACAAACAAGATCCCCGAGAGAAAGCAACCTTCAGTGCCCATAGTGGTGCAACCTCAGTCGATGGACCCAGAAGGCGAGATGGTGAATACAGAATGTTCAACGAGTCGTCTGCACTGTTCACTGAACCCTAGCCCTCAGCCGGCCACTGGTGTGTAATAGGCAGGGATGGGCATTGTGTATGCATATAAAGTAACGGCTTATACTTATAAAATGCATATGGCGTATAGCTCACCCTCTTTTTTGCATACTTACTGCATATTTTGCACACTTCAGGTCATGTGGACGAGCTCATAAGGTAGTCCGGCAACGTTTTGCGTTTTTTTACTCTTTTGAAGGATTTCTTTAGTCTGATGTAATTTTTTTCAGATGTCTCAGTAGAAGGTCCAGATTTTTGGGACTGATACTGCTGCAATGAAATACAACGTGGGCAGGGTGCAATTTCTTTGACTATACCCCCGATTTTGTAGTACATTCTGCATATGTATTTTTTTTATATTTTTGGAGATGGACTGACAAAGGTATTTACCGTTGAGTGACGTTTGTCATAAAATTGTTGTTACTCCGAGCTCAGCATGAGTCCATGCTATTTTGCACGCACACAGAGCAGACGAATAGTGTGTCAACGCTCGCATAAAAGACCAGTTACACTGGGAGTCACCTTGACTAGTCGTCATAGCGATCCCTCGGATCATTCGCACACGAAACTTTCCTTCCAGCACCTCAGAGGCAAAATGTTTCGACTTTTCTCCGACTTCTCGAAGAAAAAACTGTCTAACTTTCTTACACGAGAGATTGACCAGACGGTCCTGCCGCTCAAACGACGCAAGCGAGCTTTCGAGAATTTGCGGAAAACTGACTGATGCCGTAGATTTAAGCCATTTGTGCATGAGCCAATTCAACTGAGAGCTGCCTCCTTTTTATCGTGCTTATTTTTCCTAGAAGGTACTTTCATTACGATGATTGTGAAGACAGTCAGAAAGAAAGGGTTAATAAATTTCATTAGAGGTCTTAAGAGATTACCCGATCATCCGTTTTCTTGGGCCCTAGACTACTCTTTTTTTTCTCTCACTTTTCTCCTCGACCGATTCTGTAATCCCTATGCAGTACGTACAGCACATAAGTTCTGAGAAATTGCTGGGCTTACCTCACTGCCAGAAATATTTTATACTGCAGACAAGCACTTGCCCATTCGTCTACAAGTTTCGTCGGCGCCAGTGAAGAAATGCCATGAAGGCTCAGATGATCGCCGAACCATTAGTCAAGATTTTTGGGTTTTTCTGAAGACCGAGGCTACGGTTGGTGCTACTTTTACTTTTTTCGTCAGACTTGCAGTGGTCACTTGCAGGTGCATCCGCGAGACCCCAGCTTGATAAATACGACGTTGAATGACTTCGTGTCGTTACGTCCTGTTGAGTGTGTGTGCTGCTGTCTAACGTTGTGAGATTCAATTCGCCTTTGTCACAGTTAGTCCTCTCCATAGCTGCTGGCCCATGAACGGCTCTGGGGAGTCACATTCTTGCCCATTTCTGAAGAAGCACTGAACAAAAATATGTTTTTAGTGCCGTGTAAACACTGAACTGGCAGTTCATTCCACGACTTTCGTCCAGTGACGTTTCTTTTTTAGCAGCTGTGCAGTTTTCTACGTACGAATGTACGCGTACTGTATGTACATGGTGTTCACGTGAAGTACAGCTTCTTCTGTTTTCATGCTGACCCCTAATCCATTGCACTATCTGATGAACAGAAAGGCTGGAGTGGCTCATTGACCGCGGACGGAATGATCTCCTAATTCTATGCGCATGGTCCACTGAAGACCAAAATGTATAGTCTCCTAGAGCTTTCGCAAGATTCACACGCAGATAAAGAACGTAGAACTGGGAGGCCAAATTTCAGTTCCTCCTTTCCTTTCATAATGTAATCCTCCTTCAGTTGTTGCTCTTAAAAGCAAGGCGCAGTTTGCTCACGCTCAATTGTACTACGAGTACTGTTGTACCTGTACATTTCTGCAGTGTACTGCGAATTAGGATGCAGTACAGCTCATCCATGTGAAGCATGTCCACACATGCATGTACGTAGGTGTACGTATGTGTAATGCTTCTCAATCTTCTTTTCGTCATACCGAAGAAGGAAGATATGGAAGGTTGCCAAGTCCAACAGCTTCCCGATGAGCGAGTGACTGGGTGGGTGTGCCGAGAGAAACTGGATGTTGTGTCTGTATGTATTGCATGTGTGTTACACACTGTACTGGGTGAGGCACAAAAAAATGAGGCGGAAATGCTCAAAACTTTTCGCGCAAAAACCTTTCAGCTAGCTCAGTTGAATAACATTCACACTTTATGTGTGAAGTATTTCATGATCGATGTCGTGAGTGTCAAATCTGTATTGCCTCATTTAATTCTCTAGCTACAACAACAAACGTAACTACGATGACGTCTCAACATTTATTTTAATCTAAAGAAATACAATTGTAAACACTTAATATATGCTTAATCTTTTCTTACAGGAAAACTGAATTGCCTGCAGTTATTACTTTTTTGGTATTAACTGTCTTAACTTAGGTGTCTCCCACTCGTGATAAGTGGCATTCGTTATTTATACGTGAGTTCCGTGAGCTGTGAGCTATCATTTTAACTGGATTTTAGATAAACTAATCGTATGGATTCAAGTCGGGAGAAGATGGGGGACATATTGCCTTGTTCCAGAACCTGTCTGGGGGTCGAGTTTCAAGAACCCCAGCTTCGCCCTCTCATAGCAGAATGTGCCAAAGATTTAAGTTGATCAGAATAGAAACAGCGTCACTTAGGAAAGATCTGGGTCGCATTCCTTCTGTCCCACCCGGTACACTAGCTGCGTGCAATGTGCACTCCCTGCACATGTTTAGGATCTTGGCAGTAGCTCTCTAAACTAAAATGTGAGCCGACATCTACGCATTATTAGGTTTAATGCTAAACATATGACACTTTTTAACTTCTCGTACACTGGGTGAGGCTTAAAATTTAGCGGAGGAAAAGGTTTGATCGAACCCAGTGATTTTTTAGCACGTGCCGTAATGCAACGCTTCTCCAGTTACTTCTGGTATTTAGTACAGGCCATTCCGCTGAGGACCGCAGTACACTTTACAAAATGCTTCTCTACTGCGGAGAACGTACAAAAATGGATCTAGAGCATCTGATCTGGACAGAAAGCTACCCGCAAGTCCGCCCACTTCACTAGGAAACGCTTAAACCAGCATCGAAAGTATTGTGTATCCAGCATTTTTGGAAAGTTTCGCAACTCTTCACTGACTGGTGTCGACTTAAGAAAAATGTTCATTTTTACAGGCACTGGACTTGCAATGCTCGCATGGACATTTGTTGAAAGAAAAGTCACCGTTCTCGTGAGTCAACCTACGTAAGAGGCTGAAGAAACATCAGAGCAACCTGCATAGGTAGTCCAGATAGAGCAAAGCAGGCCTGAGAGACAACCTGGAGCGATCCGAAAGCGTTTGGGTGCACGTGGCTGGCGGCGCAACGTCGCTTTCCCCACCCCCTCCTATCCCTTCAACATCAGGCTTTCTTCGAGTATAATTAGCGTATGTGCGAGAAAGAAAAAGCACCTGCCTGCACTCTTGGACGGACATTTTTGGGAGCTCACGGACTTTCTTAAGACGAGGAGAGAGTAATAAATGCAGTGAAGGCATGCGGACTAAATAGCGCAGTTCAGTAGCGTCCGTCGGCCTCGAGTAGTCGTTCGCATCATCTCTCCAAGTTTTCCAAGTCAAGGAACAGCACAGGGAAAAGAGGAAGAATAGTAGAAGATTTGCAAAATCTCCAGAGAGGCTCAAGAAACTTTTCAGAATGGCTCAGGACCAGGTGGCTGTTTCGACCATCGTGAAAGATTCGTTTTTCGATGACGAGTTCTTCAGCGACTGGTGGAAGGAGTTCGATGCTCCGATGCAACAGACCTATGATAAGGCTTTTCAAAGGCAAATATCAGGTATAGCCTCAAGAGGGTAAATCATACCTATGACATTACCATGGGAATTGTTTAGTAATAATAGCACGTGTGAGCTACTTTAAGAGGTGACGGGGCGTTTCTAATATGGGCGGACGTTTCAATTAGGTAAAGCATATGCGGAAGCTGTTAGAAAGAACGTTTGTTTTGTTCACCCATTGCTTTGAAGCCTAAAAGCCCAAATCAGCCTTTGGACTTTTCCAGGAGCAAATACGAAAGTAGTCACTTCTCAGAAAGAACCATTGTGTACCTCTCTCTACGCATATCAAGTTTAATTTAGGTCAAATCAAGGTTTGTCTCAGGATTAAAAGCTTGTCAAAAGAATCCAAAGGGCAAAATAAAACTTGACTTGGTTTGAGCTTGGATCACAATATCTGTCTAAATTGGGTGTTTCATCTATTTGAAGCTTTTTAATACCTGACACCTACTCTGCTCTGTTTTGTAGCAGTACAAATGGCTCAAAAGTGCGAGCTGTCTAATCAATACAACGAATGATTTGTAGGTGTGGAAACATAGGTTGCATTCCCGGATGTTCTTTACAGTTCATAACAAAAATGAGCTCAAAATGGCAACGTTGCGCAATCAAGGCAACGAATGACCTGGGGGAGTGGAAACATAAGAAACATTTCCGGATCTTACATACAGTGCATGGCATTAAAAGACACAAAATTGCGAAGCTGCTCAATCAGACAAATGGATGATCTGTGTGTGTGGATGCGTAAGGTTAAGATACTTTTCTAGATCTTACATGTAACAAATAAGATTGTCCACCCAGAGTAAGTTTTATTTTGCAGAAACTCCCCGTCGTTCTCTGCTGGACTCGTTCTTTGACCTGCGTCAAGGCAAGGGCCCAGGTGCCTTTGCCTCCACGTCCACTACTGCGCATGCCTCCGCCATGGAGCTGAAAGACGGTCGATTCAGGATTGAGATTGACATCCAGGACTTTGATCCAGAAGACATTGACATTCGTGTTGAAGGTGGCAAACTCATTCTCAAGGGGGAACGGGAGATTCGCAGGGGAAACTCCTTTTCCAAGCGCCACTTCAACCAGCGTTTCGACCTACCTGAGGGAATCGATATCGACAATATGGAGTCGGAGATCAGAGAGGGTAGCAGTATCCTTATCGTTTCTGCCCCCCAGATCAGGAAAGCCGTGGTAGGCAAGGAAGACGAGGGTCTAAAAGAAGTAACCAAGAAAGCCGAGACGACAACTACCACATCAGAGGGGGAGGTTGAACTGGAAGGGGGTGGAAAGGCCAAGACGTCCAAGACGGAGACCTCGGGCAAGAAGTCTCAAGTTACTTCAACGAAGAAGGATTACGGCGGTGGATCTTTTGAGGAGGAGATTGTGGAAGAGGAAGAATTTTTTGAAGAATCCTCCTCTACCTCCACCAGCACCATGACTTTTGGAGGGAGCGGTGGACTCTCAGGTGCTCTCGACTTCGACTCATTCGGATCAGATTTTGGAGACTTTGGAAAAGGATTGTTGGGTAAGATGGGAAGCATGATGCCAAGTGCTGCACTCTCATCTGTAGGAGGCACATCAAAGACTACTACGTCCAACACGGAGGAGAAGCTCAAAACTGACAAAGGACAGGTAATAGAAATGAGCAAAAAGGAGAAGAGCACCTCTGACGTAAAGGAGTTGACCATACCAATCGGAATCGGAAAATCTGCTGATAAACCTAAGTCTCCCAGAGTCAGGGCTCTTCCTTTTGACTTTGGTGCTGACGACCTGATGGCTCAAGTAGAAGCTCACATGAAAGAACTCACTGTGGGATCTTCCAAGAAAGAGGCGAGCCAAGAGCAGCAAGAAGTGAAGAAAGCGGCGGCAGCACAATCCACTGCTACGGAGCAGCAGTCGATCTCCCAGGAGATGGCTTCAGAATTAATGCAGTCTGATATCTTTGTGCCCCTTAAGGATATCGACCAAGTGCAAAAGAAAGCACTGTCTGATGCCACTGCCATGGCCAAAAGAAAGGGAGAAAACTTCGAGCTCGTCGTCAACATCCAGCGCTTCACTCCCGAGCAAGTCAAGGTGTTCGCTGTCGGTCAGGCTGTCATTGTACAGGCCAAAAATGTGACTGAGGATGGATTTGTAACCGACGACTATGAGCAGAAGTTCAGCCTGCCGGATGACGTAGATGTAAGTCGTCTGTCATCAGGCATTTCCAAAGATGGCATCCTGATGATCAGAGTCCCTCGAAAAGAACCCGAACGCTTCATTCCCATTCAATACGACGCCAAGCTGGACGCCCTGGAAAAAGCTCTAAAGAAATCAGTGCAAAATGTGGAAGTGCAGAAAACATCTGAGGAGATCAGAACTGAGCTGGCAGAGAAGGACATTGCACCGATCAAAATCGAAAAAGAAGAAGATGCCATTCAAGCGGCATCAGCCGAAATGGTAGAAGCATTGACAGTAGGAGTGGCGCAACAAGCTGGAGCAGATGCTGGTGAAGAAGCCGCATCCAGAGTAGCATCAGCGCGTGCTCAGCAGTCCATCCAGGAAAAGGTTGCTAAGGCTGTGGCAGAAGCATCCAGGAAAGTAGGCTTAGAGATTGCGGGAGAGATGGGAGCAAAAGTAGCCACGCAAGCAGCAACCGCCATTGGCATAGAGGTTGGAAAACAGGCAGCAGCTAGAGCCGGAGCCACTGCTGGTGCTGAAATAGGCCGCGTAGTGGGAGCACAGGCGGCGGCCGTTGCAGGAGCCGAGGAGCTTGCAAAAATGGACTTGACAAAGATCACCCAGGAAAAAGCCAAAGAGCTTAGCCCCAAGTTTGAAGAAATTGGTAAACAAGTAGGCAAGGATGCTGGAGAAAAAGCTGGGGAAGAGGCTGGACAGAGCATTGATGCTGAAGGGCCAGTCAATGAGGCAGTAGAAGCAGCAATCGAGGCAGCCAAGACAGCAGCCCTTAAGGCCAAAGAACTTTTGGATCTTGCCAAAGAAGTTGCTAACACTGACGGAGCTGCAGAAGGAAAAGAAGCTGGCCAAGAAGCGGGAGAGCAAGCCGGCGAAAAGGTTGCTGTCGCAGCGGTGATCCAAAAAGCTCAAGAAGCAGCTTCCAAGGCTGCTCAGGTCATAATTGGTGATGCTGGAGTGAAGGTTGGAGCAGAGGTTGGAGCCAAGGTAGCCCAAGAGATTGCAGCACGGCTCGGTAAGGAAAAGGGCGGAGCCGTTGGAGCTGATGCCGGCAGTGCCGCTGGTGTAGCAGCTGCCCTCGAGGCTGCTAATGAAGAAGTAGAAAAAGAGAATCCATTGGAGATGGATGAAGAAAAGATGAAAGAGCTAAAGGTCAAGCTGAAATTGAAAATCAAGAAAGCAGCTAGAGCAGCAGGCGCTAAAGCTGGGGACGAGGCTGGCTCAAAAATTGACTTGGATGACATCATCAAAGAAGCCACTGACGAGGCTGTAAGGGCAGCAGAGGAACAAGCGAACGAAATTAAGGCTTTCGAAACTATGGGAGCAGAGATTGCCGAGGAAGCTGGTAAAAAGGCCGGGGAAGAGTCTGGGAAAGAAGCCGGAGCAGCCGCTGGCGAGAAAGTTGCCTTGGAAAAAGTGATGAAGGAGGCAATTGCCGCTGCTGCGAGCGCAGGAAAGGCCATCTTTGGAGAAGCCGGTGCGAAGTTGGGAAAAGAAGCCGGCGAGAAAGCAGCAAGGGATATTGCAAGCAAACTTGGAAAACAGCTTGGAGGAGAAGCCGGACTTGCTGCTGGCCTCCTTGCTGGAGGAGAGGCTGGTGCTGCCGCTGGCAAGGCTGAAGCTCTCAAACATAACGTCCTTAGCATGTCGGCTGAACAAATTTCAGCGCTAAAGACTCAACTCTCTGAGATTGGTTCAACATCAGGCAAGGCTGCAGGAACCACGGCAGGGACAGAAGCGGGCTCAAAGATCGACATCGGCAAGATCCTGGAAGACGCCATCAATGCAGCCAAGAAAGCTGCTGAGGCTGCTGCCGGAATGGCCAAGGCTACCGAGCAGGAAGCGGCTGCAAAAGAGCTTGAACAAATAGCTATTAGCGGAGCGAAAGAAGCAGGAGAGGTTGCTGGAGAAGCGGCGGCCCAAGAAGTCGCCGAGGAGGCCGCAATTGAAGCCCTTATGGCCGATATTGTAAAAGTATGCGAAGAGGAAGGCAACAAGGCAGGATCTGAAATATATGGCGAATTTGGTGCGACGATAGGCGTGCAGGCTGCTCTGAGGGAAGGGAAAAAGATTGCTATCACTAAAATCAAAAAGGAAATTGCCCTTATTGCTGCTGAGATGGGCAAAGTGGCTGGTGGAGAAGCAGGCGAGGCAGCAGGCAAATTGGAAATTTCAAAGCACGACCTCAAGTCTATCACACAGGAGAAAGTAGCAGCTCTCAGGCAAATTTTCTCTCAAGTTGGATCTGCAGCTGGCAGAGAAGCTGGTTTGAAGATTGGCAAGCTGGCATTCCAGAAGATTAATGTCAAGGTCATGCTGGAAGAAGTGAGGGTGGTCGCTTCATCGTCAGCGCAAAAATACGCTACCAAGGCTAGGGAATTTTGCAGGATGGCGACTAAAATCGCTGAGGAAGCCGGAGCAAAGGCTGGAAAAGCATCAGGGAAGTCAATTGGTGCAACGTCTGGAGAGTCCGCAGGAGGGGAGACTGGAGAGCAAGTTGGACGTGAGGCAGGAATAAAAGCGGGAACTGAAATCGGCGGAGAGAGTGTGGCCAAGGCCAGTGGAGAAGCAGGCGCAAAAGCTGGTAGGGCCTTTGGACTTGAAGTGGGCAAGAAAGCAGGCCTTGCTGCAGGAGAGCAATTTGGAGAGGCCTCTGGCAGAGAAGCTGGTGCAGCAGCTGGTTTAGTAGAAGCCAAGAAAGCATTCAAGATTGGTATTTCCAAAGAGAAAGTTGCAGCCCTGAAGAAATTGTTTGCTGAGGTAGGTAAAACTGCTGGCCATGCAAAAGGAACAGAAGTGGGTAAACTGGAGGGCGCTAAAGCTGGAGAGGAAGAGGCCAGAAAATTTTGCTACGAAGAAGGTGCCAAGGCAGGAGCCGAGACAGCCAGGGACATTATTAAGAAGAGGGCTAAAGAGTACAAGGCTAAGGGAACTGTCGAGGGAGATAAGATTGGACAAGACGTTGGCGAGAAGGAAGGAGCTGACGCTGGTGAACAAGCTGGCGCTGATGAGGCCGAGCGCATTGGTGCGGAAGAAGGAGAAAGAATCGGTCGTGAGATCGCTGGGGAGGAAGGTGCCAAAATTGGTCGTGAAATTGGCGCCGAAGCAGCGCGATTGGCCGGGGCAAAGTTGGGCAAGAAAGTGGGCCGCACAGCTGGCGGGATCGCGGGACGCAAGGCCGGTGCTGCTGCAGCAGCAAGTGCCGGTGAGGAAGCCGCAAAGACCATCGGCCGCGACAAGGTGGACGCATTGAAGAAGATCTTCCTGGACGCGGCTACCGCAGCGGCTGCAGCCGCCGGCCGCAAGGCTGGCGCAGAAGAGGCAATTCGGGCTGCTGCGCGAATCGCCTTAGAGACTGCAGCCAAGGCAGCAAGGGATAAAATTTTGGCAATGGCGTCTCGAGGAGAGATCAAGTTGGCGGCTTCGTTCAAGCCAACTGCGCTAATCTCAGTGATTGCGACTCGGTCGGACCTTAGCGATGCCGACAAGATCAAGTTAGCAGCAAGGGCCAAGATGGAGGGCAACCTGAAGGAACTTCTACCCACGTCATTCGTGCCAAAGAGCCAGAAAAAGAAGCAGGAAGAAAAGGACGACCCTCTGGCGGGCAAGTTAACGTTTGGGGCTGACGCACCTGAAGACGATCCCACGAGAAAGTGGCAAAGCGTCATGTTCATGGACAAGAAGGAAGCGAAGAAGAAGGGCGGCCGGGAGGGTGGCGTCAAAGACAAGATCAACAGTCTCAGGGCACGGTTTGAGACGAGCAACATGAAAGACAACGAGGCTTACGTCATCATGTAAATATCCGCTATTGTAATACTGGCAAAGTAGCGGTAGTAATTAACCTAATGATTATATGCGTACATAATGCTATGCGTCACATAAGGCAAAGTGGGAAAATTATTTAATGCATGCTTGGTTTACCTGTCCAGCGACGACCCAGTAATGAATCATGACAACATTTCAATGATCAGTTAGTTTTGTAATTGCAGCAGTACTGTATGATTCTGATACTGAACATTCATATTGGGCGCATCCTCAGCCTGTTGACTTGACCACTCCATGCAGAAGTGAATACAGATTGATAAATTGAGTGACGCCAGCACAGTCTTTCTTTGTTCACAGTCAGCTTCACCTAGATTGTGTCTTAGTTTAGCACGGATGTACGAGCACAACACCAAAACATTCACGAGAAATGGGGAATAAGGACATGATTCTTGGGAAATCCTGACTATGTTGCAAAGTCTATGTCAGCTACCCATGGACACGCACTTACGTGTATGATCTCTACTTAAAGATATAAAAACGTATCACCAGAAGCCGAGAAGAACAAGGTCTCCTTGTTGTGGTTCTCGACAAAAGCAATTTTGTTTTCATTGCTAAAATATACGGCTTACCTGTTCAGAAACGTACGTATTAACGACTATGACACCACGGTTATGGCTACATGAAATTGCTCACAGTTCATATTATAGGCCTTTTTTTGATGTATAAGCAGGCGGAGACTACAAGAAGAAGAGGCAGACGGAGAAGACGGAGAAGACGAAGAAACACAAGAAGGCGAAGAAATGCCGTTAGGTGAGGAGTACAAGGAGAAGGAGTATGAGAAGAGAGAGGAGTACGAGAAGGGGAAGGAGTACAAGAAGGAACACCCTCCCAAATTTTGAGTGGTGTAAGTGATCCATGGACAGATGTGACGAGAGGTATGAGACAAGTTGTTATCGGTCGCGAAGAGGGTTTGTCACTGTTGCCACGCAAAGTCCTGCACTGGGGAAAAGTCACCCTAAGGAAGGGTCATTCCACAGAAACTTTCCGGCCTCGAGAAAGGCTTTCCCGCGGCTTCCCGGGAAGTATGTCCTAGGAATTAAACCCCGGTACTAAACGTTACTTACGTACAGATACATACGAGGACAATCGGCTGTTGGAGGGAAAGTTCTCAGGCGACAACGTAAATTCAACTTCGCAGCTTGAAAAATTCTGCTTATACAATCCTTGTTCTTCCCGCGGTGGCGGTGGAGAGCTCCATTTACACGCAAAGCTGAAGCGTTCTGAGTTTGATTTTGCACAAGAAATCGTTCCTTGAGACACTGCGACAGAAGATCCAGCCTTAGGAGCAACTTGATGACTGTTCATTTTGATGCTAGAGCACACAGAGTGCACCAACCCATAAATGGCGCCGCACCAAGGTACCCTTTTGGGGTTGTTTTTTTTTTAAATTTTCATGGGGGTCTTGTTGCTGCTTGTTCAGCGCTCTAGCAACAAAATGGGCTGTCACAAAGTTGGTCTTGGTGCTGAATCTTGACAAGCAATGTCTAATCGATCAAGTTTTGGCGCAGATACCTCATCACGAGCTGCAACTGCACCAAACGCAGCTTTTTTTATCTCTTGTAAAATAAGCTGTAATAGGGTGATGAGGTTTTTCAAGCAAGTTCTACATTTTGGGGATGCAATCAGTGAGCAATAATGGCTTACAACTAAGCTGAAATATCAGACAAATTGTTCCGCTTTCATATACTCCCTCGTTCCGAAATAAGAGAGCCATTTGGAAATATAGCTTCGATTATTGGCAGATTGTAATAACTTTACAAGCTGCTTGGCTGAAATGATTTTTGGTGCTGACCTTTTGATCTGGAGGTTGCACAGCAACGGAAATGCTTGAGGCCATGAAGTTAGGAGCCAACAAAGTTGTTGATTTAAAGGTGGGATCAAAATCACACCTACTGTGACGACAACACTTCAGTTTATACCCTGAAATTGAAGGATTTTTGTCCCAGGAAATAGCAAAGCCACACCTGTCAAACAAAAAGTGTTTTGAGACCTTGCATGTCCCACTCCACAGAGACCACGATGGTCAATCAAAACAGTTCTATGACCATGATCAGTACTCCAGAGAAAGTCATCTTAGCCAATCATGGTCCTGACATGCCTGGTCAGCCAAGCCGATGCATGTTCCTCAAAATGGCTCACTTATTTTGAAAAAATTGAAATGGGGTCATGGCTCACTTACTTTGAAAAGGATTCCCTAACTCTCTCAATGCCCTCAAAAAAGATCTCAGTTAATTTTTACTGCAAAAACAGTACGGTTAAAAAAATATTCGGTGAACTGAGAAAAGTGTGTTGTGCGCTAAATTACTCACTTTGTCACGGACGACCCAGGCAGACTTGATCGCAGAGTAAGGACTTTTTTGCAGGCCAAGCGGACTTTGTTGGATACTTTCGCAAAAGTTGGTCTTCTACTCTGCATCTTCCTTCTACTCTTTTTTCGTCTCATGAATCTTTTTTCATTACTTGCGCTACAATACAGTTTGTGCATTGAAGTTAACTGCTTTTTTTTGATGAAATTGAGAACTTTTTGACGAAAGAGAGAGAGAGAGAGAGAGAGTTGTGAGCGTGGACCTACGCATGCAGAACAATTTTTGTTTTTTCGAATCCAGTTTCTTTTTAAGCCATTGACGTCCCCAAAATGTAGGAATTTGCTAGTGAACGAAAGTTATCGCATTCCTTTCTACGGGTCACCCTGTGGAAAAGCTTACCATATCGAAGATTGACTGTAGCAGCAATTCTGCTTATGAGGTTAGTTCAGGTACCACTGTACATTTCAAGTTATGGAGTCTTTGCCTGATAAAAGGCAAAGACAAGCAAGCACAGATGAGAGACGTATTTTAAAATCAGTGCCACTCAAGATCAGGGTGCTTTTGAGAGCGTCGAAGCATTTCTTGGGAATTGGACTTGTACTCTTTTGAAAGTGAGGAGTTGAAAAAGCCTTGGACTCTGAACGAGTTTTCACGAAAATTCTCTGTTCCACTTTGAAACCGCCCTAACTATGTACTAAATATCAAATACGTACATAAGATCTGCTCTTCGAGGTGTGCAATGCTATTTGTGTCATGGTCTCCTCATGCAAGATCTCTCCATTTACTGAAGAAGGAGATTCTGTCCTGATCTCGTGAACGCACTTATGACGAAAGTCTACTTACTGTACCACGTTGGTTGCTGTAATTAGTCTGGCCCAGACTAATTTTACGACCTGCATTGTCCAACTTAAGACCCGGACTAACATTGCTGATTTCTTGAAACAATTCATATACAGGGTGTTGCAGAGCTGTTGCAAAGTTTGAATCCCCAGTTATATTTCTTTTCAACTATTCCTTTAATTCTCACCATGCCCACGTAGAGGTAGGCTTAGGTTGAAAGCGGTGTCAGTGGTGGCATATTCATTGACTTGGTGCAAAAGTCCCAGCAAGCTTTGCAAGCCTTTTGCCAGAGTTGTTGAAAATGGTCGCCATTTTCTTCGAGGCAAAGCCCAAATGGTGATATCGAGAGAGATGAGATTGAGATTTAGTGATCATGGCCGCTTTCTGCAGAAAACCATTAACGCCATATGAGCAGGAGTGGAGCCCAACAGTCTACAGATTCTGTGAGAGCAAAAGAACTGCTGAAATTGGTGATGTTTTAAGGAATGCAACTGAGAGTTCAAACCGCTTTCCAATGAATTAACAAACACAGGGTGTGCTAGAGCCGTTGCTGTAGAACACCCTGCACTTGCTTCCTTCTTTTCTACTCCACTCCTCCTTGTACAGCTGATCAACAGCTGACCATCAACATCCAATGCCCGACCAATGCCAGGTCGTGGTTTGGCTCGCTCAAGTCAGGGTTGTTTCGTCAACTGAGGCATTTGAGTTCCTGTAACATTCAGCAGCCCAAATCCCGGGCTTGAAGCAAGCAAAGATGCCAAATTCGCTAGACATAAATCACAATCTGATCCCCCACTAGTCTAAGGCCCAGACTAATTACAGTAACCATAAGAAGGTAGGTCGTATTTTTGGCATGAATGACACGGTTATTTAGAGCAGTGAATCGAAAAATGCCAAATATAAAATGCCTTGGAAAGCTCCTCATCTGTCTAGTTCTGTTCTCTCTTTGTCTCCTCCTTTGACGTCTTTTAAGAAGTAGTGATATTAACTCCAAAAGTAAAAGCACATCGAGCTGCAGCTACCTAGGATTCACTCCAGCTTAGCTTAAGCTCAGATTACGTCTTAGATTACATTCTCTAGTACGACTGAATGTTTGCACCATGCTACCCTCACCAAACGACTGTGTTCGCGCAAGCACCCGCCCAGCGCATACGCCGCTGCCACCGCCGCCAGCTTGGCAAGGCCCTAACTCAGTCTAGCCTGGAGCGCGCTTCTGCGTTAGTTCTTGATCGTCCAACTGCGTACAGGACGTAAGAGGACAGACACACGTACATACGACGACCGCGCTATCTCTTGAACGCTGCTCGCTGATGCCAGCCAAGAAGAGGCTCAGAGCTCGTTGCTACCACGCAGGGCGCGAGCGTGAAAAGCGTTCTCAAGGTCCCGGGACGAGAAAGCGAGAGAAATTTCCACGAGCCTATTATTGTCCGGCCAACCTCGCCAAAAAAAAGGGAGGAGGTAGGAGAAGGCTCTTTTTATTCTTCTCCTCCTTAATGCCCTCACTGCATGGACTTCTTTTCTCATCAAATTTACTTCGCCACAACAAAACCGCTTCCCCATACTTGGCCGCAATCCGAATTTATGGCAGCCTTTTAGGAGAGACATTTATTATTCCCTGAGCTCTTCTCGGTCGGATTTATTCTTTCTGCTGCTGCGCCTATGTAAACGAAGAGTCTCATATCACTCTACATCTCTCTTTCTTTCTCGGTTGCTGGCAATAGAGAACACCCGCTCATCCACTTTCGGCGTTACCACGTCGTATCTCTCTGTGGAAAGGACCTCGCCGGAGAAAGAGCGCGCTTTCCAGAGTTCAGTTGACAATAGACGCTTGAAGTGAGTGGCGGCTGGTGGGTCGGAGCAGCAGCCTGCGTATGTAGTTAGTTTTCCTGTGGCAGAGAACCCCAAAAGGGTTTTTTTGAGGGGGGGAAGAAGGATTCATTCAGCGGAGGAAAAGACATGGACGTAAGTTTCTTTTTGTGCTAGACTGTAAGCCCAGCCAATTCGGTCACTTCACTGTGCGTCATCCAGTGATGGATCCACGTATATGGACGCGGCATGCACACCGTATATGTGGCTTAGTCCACGGACTAGTCCATCCTGTCCTCCCGGGATGACACAAATGCGCATAGATAAGAATGTGCATTGACGAGCGATATATGTAGGTATGTCCGTAAAGTAAGTACTTAAGTTCGAACGAGAGGATGTATGCAGGCATTTGGTAAAGTTGCAGTCGGAACATCAGAAAGAAGGAAGGGAACGAGAAAACTTTCTGGCCATTCACTTTCTTCTGCTGTTTGAGAAAGGACAGGGAATTTCCTTTGAGTTTATCCTGTGGTGCGAGCGTGGGTTTTTCGTCTACTTCTGAAGTTTGTGCCAATGTTTTGCATTCTTCCACCCCCTCTTGTTTGGCGGAGACCCCCCCTCCTTTGTACCTGGAACACCCAGAGAAATTTACAACAAATCCCTAGAATGTATCGCTTTTCTCAGATTCAGGTAGACAGACCTACTCACCTATGAGACAAGTGCTCATGTGGGATACTTAAGACAAGTTACAGTTGTACCACGCGGAGAGAATTGTGCATACCGGCCACTCTCAGTATCACTTTTCTCAACTCACCTTTTTGCTCCGATCCGATCGATCTCTCTCCTCTCATACCAGAATATTGCGGTTCTTTCCGCATATGAGAAGGCTGACATGCGAGGATTTGAGTTTTCCTGATCTGATCAATTGATACCTGTCCTGGAAATGTGACTGGTTCTACCCTTTTTTTGTTCTTCAAGCGACTACATGACATCAATACCGAGTGGAACACTCTGAAGTACTGCTTCACTCCCTGCGGGTAGAATTGACTAGGTTAGTTTTTTTTAATTTGCGTGTGTCATTTGTTTTATCCATATGTGACTCGAAGTGCTGCACCAGCCGCACACCAGTCTGGCCGTCATAATAAGATTATGCATGCTCATAGTCATTGTGTCTTCTCGCCGGTGCATGTACGTATCTTGCGCATAAATCACCACCACTGCATGCCATATCGTTCTGCAGAGTTAAGCACGATAAGCGAACGTGCGCTCACACAGACATAGACAAACATGCATGCATACGCTTATGCACTTACTCACACTTGCAACAGTGGAGCGGAAGCCAGCTTCAAAATGAGTGTTTGAAGTGAAGCCCCGTTCACACAATGACCGTCTCGTCAATGTTCGGGGTGAAGTCTTGTCTTAAAAATGGTCGTCTTGATCATCCCATCCCTGGGGTGAACATCAGTCGTCCATCGTCTTTCTTGACAGAGTGCAAGGACTCTCCCCGGGAGAGCAAATTTTCCAGGCAAGTTGCTACAAGCTGTTGTCAAGCGAGCTGTTGTAAAGTTCATTCAGCACTCAGGAGATGGCAGTTTGTTTGCCTCTTGCATTACAAAATATACTGTACGCATAAGGCATGCATAATAACTTGGACACTGACACAAACCCTCCCCTGGCACGGCCATAAATGCCCTCCGGGGCTTATCGCACGTACTGTACGTACATTGACTTCGTACGTTAGTACCTCTGCACTAAGGTCGTATTCGATATGCTTCACGTACAGTACCATAGGTTTTCCTAGAAAGAGAGCGCTGGGGGGTAAACAACAGCGAGCCTCCCTTTCTTCATGCACGACTGGTCAGTCATCTTTGTCTCTGTGCATCTTACGTAGGAGGAAGAAATGGACAGTGAACAAGCCAAGAAAGCCGCCATCGACATGTACATGGACATGTACTTCCAGCAGAAATATAGACATGGTAGTTCGGTAAGATTGCTTCATCCTCTGCTTGCCAGAGTCTTAAGGTCGCGAGGTTGTTGAAAGGTTGGCAGGCTTCTTTGTCGGCTCTCTCACATAAAACCCTCATCATTAGGTACAGGCACTGGCGCGTGATGTTGTTGAGTCGTGAGCCCGCCCAATAACAATGCTTAGGAGATGAATAAGACGAGCAAGACTACACGAACCTCGCATTCACGCTCGCACAGTGCAGATGTATTGAGGATTGTGTGCGTCCGGACTCGACTGTCATTTCACACAAACTGGGCTTATTCATATGCGAGTACTCACATGTAAACACTGTTGGGGCATAAGAGCCTAAGTCGTCATTTACCCATTTCTTTCTTCTCTTTTTCAGGAATTAAAAGGCCTTGGAATCATTAGGACGCCAACTGTGAAGAAAGACTCCAACCTCCTGCTTGACTGTCACTGATATCTCTCGTGACGTTTCAATTAAGAGAGATTCACATCCCTGGAAGAAGGGATTAAGTTATATCCAAAACTGTGAATTAAAAGCCCTGAAACACAGCAATCTACGAAGGAATGTAAAAAGAAAAGTGAAGGCAGGGCAAAAAGCTCGTCCTCTTCTTCGGTTACATAGGGGGAAAAATCTCTGCCGCTTTTGCTCTCGCTTGAATCGATCCTTTTTTTTCTATTTTCCGGGGGGGGGGGGGAATCTGGACTCTCTCGTCGTTTCTCTGCTTGACGTCCCAATGAAATGAGCCTCAACCGCTGCCGCCAGAGCTGCCAAGGCTGACAGGATCTTGATCAAGGCCTCTACATCACGTGGCAGCTCTACTGTAGTGCATACATACATATTACAGCATCCGTGCGCGGGAGGAGGAAGCCTTCATGCACTACTGAAGAAGGAAGGCAAGAGAGCAAGTTGAGTGAAGTAAAGGCGGTTGGGGCTTCTGCTATACCAATTCGTGTAGTGCTTACAACAATCGGTATTATAGAGGAGGAGGAAGAGATGAAAGAAAGCCTCTCCTGATCTGGGCGCCATTACCATCACCAAGACTTCTTGCCACTAATGTAGACTTCTCGCATAATTCAGTGTGGACCGACGTGAAAAAGAGCTACTGCCTCTCTCGCCCTCCTCCAAGTGGTCACCTCCTCTTTCTCCTTGAAGCATGAGTGAAGAGGACATCATGTCTATGTTTCCAACCCCAGGGCACGGATCGTAGGAAAGCACTGCCACGATGAGGGGCGGTTTGGGCGGATCTGTGTTAGTCATGCTAGCTCTCTTTGGAATGGCGCGGTAAGCACTTCCATTTTTACGTGCTATGTACACATGTGTCTGCGCATGCCCACCCTGTGTACTGGCAGTCCAATGGTTTCCCCTCCCATCACTTAAAGTTGTTGTTATTGTTTGATATTGTGCTCTAGCTTGCCCAGGTTGAGGGTCCAAATCCCATTGGTACCTCAGGTGAGAGCAAAATTAGGAAATGCCCCCCTCTGAAAAAAAGTTTTAGAAAATTTTCTTCCGAAATGGAATCTCAGGGTTCCTCAGTTTTTAGACCTACACTGAAATAAACTGCCGAAATTATTTGTCAGCAAAAAAGTTTATTGATGCCTTTGTGGAGTACAAGGGGCCAGTGATGGTCACCCGGGTCAGACAAGCAGATACAGCAAGAACTCGGGCTTAAGAAATAGACGTGGTGAAATATTGACCAAAGCGCCTAAGCTATAGCTTAAAAATGATTGGTTTTTTTTTTTTTACCAAAAACCATATTTCCCTACACTGCATATCTATATCACATTCACGCATTTGCACGGCAGAGGTGATTCAACGATTTACCGCATTTTCACTGTCGCCTAACGTACCCGAGCTTCTATAAGTACTGCTCAGAGGCCTCTCAGCCTTCACACTCAACGCACACGTATACGTACGTTCACATTTCTTTCGTTGCGCTGCAAATGGTTGGTGCCAAATAGCACTTTTGAATTTCCTCTTTCATTTGAGACCAACCGGAGCGTGACGCGCCAACAGCCTCCATTTTTGTTCGCTACTTTTGAATCACCCTATACACAGTGCAAGAAGTCAAGTAGTGCATCATTAAGGCACGCTGTGACAGGAGTTAATTCTGGCAGAATCCAGTGAAAATCCTTTGTCAGCGTATCTCTGAAAGAAGGGATTTTCGTCAGTCTACACTTGATGATTGCTTCCAGTTAGGGAAGGGCATGAAAACCCTGCTGACTTCTTCTCTCTCTCCTAAAAGAATACTCGTTCTTTTTTTTACTTCTTCACGTTTCGCAGCTGAGATATGGAGGCCATTGTCCCAGCGACAACGATGTCGACCAAGCAAGCGAGGACACGAGTGAGGCAGAAAAGATCTGACCTCGCACAAATGTCCCTGTGACAGTGCGATAAGGCAAAATGAGGAACGTGTAGTTTCTCTGGCTGAAGCTGTTTTGTCATCTGTGAGAGTGTAAGGTGATTTTGCTTCCTTGTGCTGATTGACACAAGCTTTGCACTGCAGAGCGCTGTGTCTCTGCGCAGCGCGTGGACTGAAGCACGTACTCGGTGGTGGAGATCTTGAGGAATGACTTGGTCAGCAGCAATGTGACTCTCCAGACACCGCTTCCGATTTGGGTCAGAAGCAAAAATGTCATCATATCTTATCTGGTGCCAGCACAGTGGACGTGAATGGCCAAAGTTTACATAGTTTACTGTACTTAAATAGGAGCTGCTGCGCTGTACATCGAGCCCAGGCCCAGGCTGCAGTGCGCTTGTGTGTTTGGCCGGGAAGCAGCCGTGGCACTTTAACCCGCCATATCTTCTTCGTTTGGCCGTAACGTAGTGGTTGTGAGTCAGGCTGGATAGAGCCAGAGAATTGATGGCTTTCCTAACGGTTCCTTTGGCTTTCATCGCTGCCACCACGACATCATTTGGTGGCTGGCTGCGAGAAGGTTGCGTACAAAAGAAGTAGAAAAGGGTATGAAGCTTGACGCAAAGGGTTGGTAGCGTGTACCACACAATGCTATCAAGAGGGTAGGCAAATCGGGAAAATGAGCTTGTCCTGAGCGCAGGCACCAACAGAGACCTGTACAAATTTGTACAGCACAAGTTCACTGAAGCACGTGACGGAGCTCTAATGTCTCTTCTTTTAATTTCCTTCCTTCTGAACTTCATTTTGAAGACCAGTGAAAGCCCCACTCAACAGCTTCTCTTCACTTTTCTGTTTTGCCCGCAAAATATGGACGGACGAAGAAAAACCTCTTCTGCTCTCGTTGTCAAGACTGCGGAACTCGAATGAAGTTCACATCTTTTGTGTTTAATTTAAGACTTCAGCGACGGCTCTGAGAGAAGCAGCTGTGCAGGTGCCCCAATGTTTTTGCACACACTTTTCGCCATAATCAGCTTCTCATTCCTATGGGTGTTATCAAGCTGAAGCAGAATTTTACGCGCGCCCTCTCTCCTTCGGTCATAAGTGACATCCCTCTGCTATACTCACTGCATAGATTTGAAGTCGTGTCATCCCTAGGCCTGCAGGCCACTTCTGCACTGTTGGCACCCTGCTTTGCAGCACTTTTGAAGCACCGACCCATATACAAATGAGAATGCCATGCTTTGAATGCTGTTGCAACATCCTTTGGCCGAGAAAATAGCATCCCATAGGCTGATGTGCAAAACAAGAGCTCATTTTCCACTCTTCTCCGATACAACCCAAGAGTTTTTGGAGGTACTATCGAGGCTTGGGGGGGGGCAGAGATATCATTTCTGCAGGTTGGAGATGTTCAGTGAGAGCTAATGCAGACAAGGGTCCTCCTCGAAACCCCAAGATGCACCTTCCCTCCACTCCCCCCTTGGGATCGTCTGTAGAAAATGCATTATCCGATAAGGGGTGATGCCCATTTGCTGTATTTCCCTGAACCTCTTCAGTGGCATCATTACTCTGGGCTACTTTTGTCGGGGGTGATCGTACTGACGCTTGGAGTCGTCGTCACGAAGTTTTGAGCGCTGACTCTTCATGACCTGAGCTTGCTGTGCGCGTAGTATTGGTGCACGAGGTGCGCTCACGCGGGCAGATCATCTGCGTTTTCTTATCACGTGCCAAAAGAGGCAAAGTTTTTTTCGCAACCGTGGCTCTACGCAGCTCCTAGGCCGTGTGGACCAGAGGAAGCAAATTTCTGAAGAGCTGAAAATGAGATGAGTCAGGTGGCCTCAAGAAGCCTTCCTGTCTCCAGAAAAGATTAGTCTTAAATAATAAGCAAGCAATGGCGTACTTCAAAAGGAGAGTTTTTGATATACCAACAAAGTGCAATTCTCTTCTTTGCCAAACAAAATGGTTTTTTTCGTCTCGGTTGCTTTCTCCGCCTACGTAAGTTGCGCTCTTATGTCTGTCTTCTTGTCAGAAAGGCAACTTGGGGAAAGAAAGAGGAATCAGTGGTTTGTGTCGGAGACTTCAAACAAACTTTGAGCTGCTTCTGCTGCTTATCACGAGAAACAAACTTCTCTACCCTCCTTTGTGCGTGTTGCGAAAAAACTTCCAAACGATGCTAACAGCATATTCGGAAATACTTTCATCCCACGCACTGTACCTGGCGGCCTGCAGGATTGTGAGGCAAAAAAAATAGGGGCTCAAACTTGCTGCTGCCTACACCAGTATAATGAAGCCTGTTGTTATCGCTGCAGACCCAGGTGTTGCTTTTCCTTGACGCCCTGGGAAAAGGAGAGGTTCGCCCCAAAGGTCATCAAGTCCAGGGTGGGCGAGAGGAAGCAATTTTCCAAGTGCGCTGTGCACTAGTGCGAATCCTTGCATACGTAAGCATCTCCGACCTCCCACAAAATGATGTGGTCATAATTGTGGCTTCCACGCTAGATCTGCGTGCGCCGGAAATGAGATCAGCACCTTGACACTCTCTCTATTTATCTCACTCTCGCTCTCTTTGCATTGGTGGGAGAGGCCACAGCTCAGATAACGCCCCACAATGCTCATACCGAATATCTACCCGCGCACGTTCGCCTACATAGCGATGTTTCTCTTTTTTTGCGACAGCCGACTCATAGATACTTGCCAATTTGGCAGAAGAGAAGGACGCTCGTGTAATAAAATTGCAGGGTTCTTTTTGCTTTGTCTCGGCATAGATGCAGTTGCCTCAGCAATACATTACGTACGCGTAAGTTTGGTTCAGTGAAGTAAGCAAAAACCCCATACATTATTGTTATTGTTGTTAACCTTGTTGAAGTCGTGTGTGCAACGTACGTACAGCGCAGCAACGTCCAGAGTTGAACTCTTTTTCATCAGATTATCGGAAATCAAGGTTTCGAAGTGATATTTCATGTTTCACAGTCTTGTAACAAAATAATTTATTCGTGAGTTCTTGCGGTATGTTGTCGACAAAGTTTTAAAAATGGAAAAATAAAAAATGTAACTTCCTTAGTACTTACTGCCTCTACACAAACTCTCCTTGCATCGTTGGAAAGTTTGAGGCGTCAGTAGTTAACTTATTTGCTTCGCTTTTGGACAAAATTGCATGTACGAGGCTGCGCTGGCGACTAAAACAACAGAAAATTTCTCCCTACGTTCAATATTTCCCTACGGAGTAGAGCGGGCCCTTACTTTTGGGGGTGAGACGGTACGTAGCGTATGCGTACCATGTACGTACGTAGGTACTGTACACATCATAGGCCTGGTGTACATATACCACATACGCGGTGCGTGCACTTCTAGGTTTTGCAGTATTCACAAGTATGCTTGCAGCATACCTATAAGAGTGGTGCCAGCATTCTGCCGAAGTGATGATGTTTCCTCGCTTGGTGCCTTTGGCAATGACGAGGATGGCGCAGGAATATTAATGAGGTCGGACTGATATCCCAACACCGGCGCACAAGCCCCACGTTCCAGCTTAATATACGTGATAGCACCGACGTAGAGAAGTGGTTCACGTATGTACGAGTCTCTCTGTGCTATGATTGGATAAAGGGACCCCAGTGGTGTGTCATTCTCTACCAATGGTGCCTTGGACTGGTGTGTGTTTGCTCCTTGGTGTTAGCAGTGTCACTGAACTATCTGCCACTGACTTCACGTGCCCATCACTTTCTCCGCAGGCCGATGGTGCGCGTGAAGTATCCGCGGTTTCGCCATCGCGGCCACCCGCCGCCCAGTGAGCACCCGCCCACCACCAAGCCGGTCAATTACCGACGGGAGGAGAAGAAGATCCTGGATAGGATACTCAACAAGCAGGTCTACGACACCAGGATGAGGCCCAGAGGGGTCAACTCCACGGGTAAGCAGTGGCTGCCTGTGTCCAACAGCGCACGTGGCAGCTACGTGTGATCGCCTAGGTGGTTATGTACAGTGGTGCCTGACAACATCCTTCATCGAGACTGGTACACATGGGGAGTGACATTGCTAAGCTCCTCGCCAATCCCTTCTTTTTCACCACGAACAAAAGAGGATTTCCTGCCACGCTAACTCTTTTCCATGGTGGTCACAGGACGGGGGGGGGAACCCAAGTCCATACAAAATTATTACAGTGCAGCCATCATATTATTAGTGCAGCCGCTGAGCCTCATACATTCTTAAGCTTGCGCTTTGATGTTCCAATCTTCTCTCCTCGTAAGTCCTCCATTTCCAAACTCTCTCGTTGCCGTCAGCAGAAAGCCGATGAGAGAAAGGCCAGAGGGTTCTGGTGCCATTGTTCGGGGTCAGGTAGACCCCGATCCGATTATAGCGCTATTTCTTGCGTGAAAGTGCTTAGACAGAATATGTACACGTGCCGTGTCTGCCCAAGCTGACCCTCGTCTTATCTCTTGCAGCCGGACCAACAATCGTCAATGTGAATATGTATGTCAGAAGTTTCGAGAAAATCGACGACGTCAAAATGGTGAGAGTTCGATACTAAGTACACAGTGTTACCGTACCAACGCTTCGTTCTTGTTCTCTTCCTCATCCAGGAATACAGTGTTCAGATAACCTTTAGACAGCAATGGAATGATCACCGATTGGCTTTTAATGACATGGACGGTGAGTCTTGTTTGTTCCACCCACCATCTGTTAGACTGAATTCACTCCAGCCTCAGCACTGGAGTCCAGACGCACCTTGTCAAGTCGACAGACGTGCACGGAGTAACAGAGCGCTCACAACGGACGTTCAAGGAAAGAATTACCATTGGAGAGGCACTTGCAAAGAAAGTGCAGCTTTCACGTCGTCATCTGAGACTTCAAAATGCGAAGGGAAAGGAGAAAATCCCACGTCTACAGGGATGAAAAACGCTAATAGCCAAGGAGGAGAGAGAGGCTTGTATCTCCTAGGAGAAAAGTACAGAGAGTTTTGGTGTCGCTGCCACAGAGAAAAAGATGGAGAAGCAGAGGATATACGATGCTCTCGTGCAGGCTCGTGCAGTCTAGTACTATTTTTTGTGTGTGGAAATTTCACGCTCCGTTGAAACGCCGGAGGAGAGACAGTGAAATGGTGGAGGGAGGAGGAAATAGGCTATAAGTTAGTGCAGTAGCGCGGGCCTGTGGTCGGTCGATATTTGAGGAGCTTGTGCACATCATTTCTGTGAATCGCACCCACCTCAAAAAAAACCGTACGCCCAAAGGTTTCTATGTCAGTCCTCCTCCTGCACCACTGTGTTCGTAAGTGGGGGAGCAAAGAAACCGTGAAGGAAGTGCATTCACTCGGGCCATTCACCTTTAATGTATTTCTGATCGATATTTCTCGCAGGTCGCATCCGCTACCTGACTCTGCAAGACGCCCTCAAGGTCTGGATGCCCGACACCTTCTTCCGCAACGAGAAGCACGGAGACTTCCACAACATTATACAGCCAAATCTTTACATCAGGGTCTTCCCAGACGGAGACATACTGTACAGCATACGGTAAATTCTACCTCATGTCTTCTTGTTTTCTTGTCTCCAACAACTGGAGCCAATTTTAACTGTACGTCGTAGCTTGTGGTCCGTTTTGTTCTGCATACATACTGCATCACTTACAGTGTCTATATTGTTTGCGCAGCGTGCATATATTTCTTAGTGGGTTTTCGCGGGTGAGGACGGGCTGCGAACGCTGCACTGAAGCGTTTTCGGGTTCAACTTCAACTGAAAATATCCATGATCAGCCTTGTGGCTGCCCCCTTTGTGATGATTCGTTGAACGCATCACATTGATGCGTGTAACACACGACCAACCGACCTCAGCGGTCCCACACCCGAACGTGAGCGTTTGCGCGCCCGGGGGAGGGGATCGCAAACCCTCAAGGTCAAGCGGATCCGCGGGAGGGGGGTGGGGAGACGGAGCTCCCCCGGACAATTTTAGCATTTTAACTGATTTTTTTATGAACAGATCGCCCAAAAATGTGAAAATTGAGGTACTTGGAGCCGGGAGTCCTCCACGGATCGCCTCACTTTAAGCGCTCAAAATGGGCAGTCACAAAGTTGCTCCTGGGGCTGGATCTTGATAAGAATTGTCTGAACGGCCAATTTCAGGCGCAGATTGCACTCCAGAAGCTGCCACTGCAGCGGATGCAGCCCACTTTATCCCCCTCCCCCGGAAATTAGTCCTACACCGAGGACTGTACATATGCATACGTACTAGGCTAGGTCAAAAAATGAAAATTCTGGAATTTGATTGAGTGCATCTTAGGTTCGTTACCAAATGTCAAATGGTGAAGATGCAGTCAAATGGTTTTCCAAAAAAAATTCTTTGGACCCACCCCCCCATCCAAGGCAATAAGGTCTTACTACATAAGTTCAGTACATGATGAGGTGCTCAGATTTTGACAGCCCTGTGACAAAAGCTGTAAAGATTTTATTTTTAGTTTCGTTTGACTACTGCGTTTCAGTTTAGCATCTAGAAAGTAACTAAGCAGGTCCACATCAAATTTGTAATGTCGCCCCAACATCTTTCTGTACTGTGTCTAAAAAACTATGAGGACAGATGAGGGACCCAAAAAATCATAATTTTTCCATTCCACTTGTCGAGAAGGTCTTCAAGTGGATTCTTGCAACAAATCTAGCCCCCCATGAAAGATTCAAAAATTGACCTAGATTAATTTATATATATACAGTATATGCACTCTTGCATGCCTAAGTGCCGTATATGTACTTTAGCAGCCAAAAGAAAAAAGTTAAGCAGGCAACTCCTTTGTGGACAGCAAGAACAGTTGCCTGAACAATGTATACGTTTCTTTCACAGTTAGGGGAATGAAGGACAATATAGTCACGTTCAGTGGAGGTAACAGGATCAGTTAAGCCCACCATACGTTGTCCTTACGTAAAGGAGAGAGCAATAGAGTAGAATTGTCGCGTTTGGCGTCTGGCTGCAACGAATTCTATGGTGTGTAGCTCGTACATGCGTACGTACATAGTCGGTGCTAGTACCACAATGGAAAAAGCCCCAATGCTGCTTTAAAGGCCAGCTTTTATCTCTAACCCTTTTTCGACCTGGGGACATTCCCCAGTGACGGCACAAAAGATTTTCTTCCTTTTTCCCCTCTTCGCGTCAACCTTCCATTTCCCGGTGGAGGCGTTGACAAATTGCAAAAATTCGTGGCTCTCCAGAAGGAAGAAAATCTGAAAAGACCAGAGTAGTTCATTTGTCCACCCGCACGCACGCGCGCGCACGCGCGCTTCCAGAGCGAGACCAGTTTGATGAGGTTAGAGGACCCTTTACCATGGGCTGCAACCAAATGAAAGGCATCGTCTGCTTGACGAGTGGGTGATGAATTGATTTTCTAAACAAGGGAATAAAAAAAGAAGCTGCCTACGCAAGTAGGCTGACAGGCCCAAAGTCGAGCTTACTCGGTGGGCCCAAGCCCGAAAGGCCTAGACGAGAACACTCTGACTACGAATGCCTACAGAGTCGTAGATGTGACTTGGCTCAGACCTCAACGTTGGTCGGTTTCCCTCACACTTTGGCAGTTCTTCGATCCTCATACGTCAATGTTCAGTTGCTGCTTGACATTGACGAGTTAAAATGAGACTTTTTGCACATGACTTTCCTGGTGTGTGGTGCGAGACGTTTTGTTCAAGAATCTTGTTCCGTCGGCTTCTACTGACGCCATGCCAGCTTTTTTGGCAGTGCAGGCACCATTGCTTCCAAACAAATCTGTGCGAGTGTGAAGAAGTCTAATTTCCACCTTCTCTCCACCTCAGAGTTTCCCTCACCCTGTCGTGTCCGATGGACCTGAAGTTGTTCCCCTTGGACACGCAGACGTGCTTCCTTCGCGTGGCAAGCTGTACGTCTTTAAATTTACCTCGTCCTTCATGGCTTTCCGCTCATGTGTGAGTTCTCTTGTTCACCTTGTAGATGGCTGGACGACTCAAGACGTGATTTATGTGTGGAAAGTCCCGGCTCCCGTCCAGATGGCGCCAAACCTCTTCTTACCTGGCGGCTTCGAGCTTAACAAGTACCGGAACGGAAGCTGCAACGTTAAAACAGCCACAGGTAGCGTAAGTCGACTACGTCCTCTAGATAAATATATAGATTTGGTCAATGTGATTCCTCTTCGTGCTCACAAAGACAATCAAGGTGGGTCAGAATTAGCTTTCTGCCGACACTCGCTACGTTAAGTGATGCTTGCAGCGAAAGTGACACATTCAGATTCATTTTTTCAAAGCGCAGCTGACTTATTTTCCGCCATCAACCTCTCATTTTATGCTCGGTGCTTCTTTTTACTGGATAGCGAGAATGTAAGTGATCCCTCTCTTTGCAACCTCCATCTATTTTATATCATGGCCGGCAGCAGTTTTATAGTTGAGTGGTTTGTTCTTCGCTTCTGGTCAAGAGCAGAGGCAATTTCGCTTAAGGCTCTCTAAATAACCTCATAGCCAAGAAAATGAGCTTTCTCTCGCTTCGCAAGATGGTCTCTTATGATGAAGCTACGCGCTCTTTTCTAAGATTAGCTGATTCTGACTCACCTCGAACAATTTCCTATTTACTCGCAGGTGTATACAGCTGCCTGAACGTAGTCATGACTTTCAAGCGCGAGATCTCCTACTACATCATCACCATCTACATCCCCACCTTTCTCATCGTCATGGTCTCCTGGATGTCCTTCTGGTTAGACCACAAATCGGTACGATGCTCTTTCCGTCGGTATGCCCTCTGATAAAGGTGTAGTGCACTAGCTTCGCACTAATTCCTACTGCAGGTTCCCAGTTCAAATTTTACCAAATGAAATCACACTGTTAAAAGCGCAACTTCCACCAGTCGTGAACTAGCAAAAACGAAAAAATACAGAGCCAACAGCTAAGAAAAAAAAGTTGGCCAAACTGGAGACATTTTTTGTGATGTAACAATAAGAAATAAATGTCTCCACACTCGACTTTATGGGCCCGCTCGTTACATCGTGCCCTTTCCCGAGGCCCATACCTGCACCAGTAAGCGTCAACTACCGGTGAAAGTTGTTGAGCGATGCTTATAGTTATTAGAGGAGCGATAAGAGAAATGCCGTGTCGAGGCGCCAAGTATAATGTAGTAATTTCCGCAGGCCCCTGCCAGAGTTTCCCTGACAATAACGACTCTGCTTGCCATGTCGACCACGACTTCCTCCATCAACCAGTCGCTGCCTCCGGTTGCCTACACTAAGGCCATTGACGTCTGGTCTAACCTGTGCGTCACGTTCGTCTTCCTGGCGCTGCTGGAATACGCATTAGTGAACTATGCAGCCAGGTACGAAGGGATAATTGATCTGCTGGTTTCACAGCCGTCGTCAGCCAGATCGACCTTCAAATGGCCAACGTGACTTTTCTCTAGAGCCGACGCCCGCGCCCACACCGCCCAAATGGCTTTCGAGCGGGAGATGGAAAAGAAGAGGCACACGCAGCTTTTGTTCGAGGACGAAGAACTCAGGAGGAGGGAGAAGGCGTCGTACAGAGTAAGTTACTTGACTCGAAGTCGTCAAACTTCTGCCCGTCATAGTAATAGAGCGCCTGCATAGAGGCTTACAACGTCAGCGACGAGTGACTCACGGAACGAGAAGGTCTGACCGACAGGGACGAGCACACACCAGTGCTGTAGGCGATGATAGTACGTGCATGACAACAATGCCTGCAGGGAAGCTTCGGTCATCTGGCGCAGGAGCTCAATACGCGGTGTGTCGGGGTTGTGACCACCAGCCAAGTCAGCAAATTTGGCGAGAAAATCACCAAATTCGTGTGCTGTCTCGCTAGCTCTGCAACGTACGGGTGAGCTATGACCTGCTCCTCCCCATCCTATTCTTGCTGCCGCTGTGTATTCTGGTCAATCGTAGTAAAAGCAAAGTTTTTTTTATCAACTCAAGGCCATCACGCCCAAGAGAGTCTTGATACACTAATGGTGTTGTTCCCTGCTGACACTGCAGGATATTGATCACTACGTCCACGTTTAGCTGGCGTGTGTTCCATGGTGTGCTTGTCATTTGCAGTGGATGCACGCCTCTTACGTTAATTTAAGATGTATGTACGTATGTGTACATCTGAAGTCACACGTGCGTTCTCCCTTGCAGGATCCCCTGGTGCGTCGCATTGAGGGCTCTGCAGTCGTGCGTGGTGGCAGACAAAACCGGCTCTTGGCGGCCGAATTGCCCCGAGATCGACACGGACGATTCAAAGAAAATGGCGGTGCTAACAGCGGACTTCTGGGCAGTTTCATGGGAGGAGGTGGAGGAGGTCGGAGGAGCGGTCGTGGTGGGGTCAGCTCAGTCCTCTTGACCTCACTGACAGGAAGAGCGGCGTCCGAGGCCAAACGAATAGACGTCATTTCTCGAGTCATGTTTCCGCTCTCCTTCGCCGGCTTCAACGTCATGTACTGGGCCTACTACCTTACCCAGAGCTATTATAGCACAATATCTTCAGAAAGCTTGCACTGAAGTTAACGTTGGCTATTGAAGGAGTGAAAAGAACGAACGAGGCCTTCCTTCACCTGCGAGGTTTTTCTCGGTAAAAAAAGTGTGGAGGGATCAACTAACTCATTCTCCTCTTAAGCTTGATCTGAAAGTGCATCATCCTATCCTTTTGGGCTTGCCACAAACTTTCTGCTCTTCACCTAACTTATGAGTGATGATTCTGCTTTCACCTGCGTACTTTTCATACTTTTGTCAGGTACCCTGCTTCCCTTTTCCTATGACTGCCAGATCAAGATGGCAATGACGACAAGCTAAATCAGTGCCTACCTACGGTCAATTACTAAAGATTCGGACGAACTTCAAATACTCTGAAAGTATGACACTTTGTATGTCTGTGGCGCACATTTTGTGGAATTTTGGTGCATGGCCGATCTCACGTTAGGGCACCGTAGACTGAAATTTGCATGCTTCACAGTAAGAGCACAATTGTGACTCAGCTTGAGAAAACGTAATCATCGGGCTGCCAGGCCAAGTTTTTTGTACACTTTGTTAAGCTGTCGTCTACGCAGATGTTGCACAGTTTTTACAGCATCAAGGTATCTCCTGGAGACTTCCTTCGATGATAGTTACACGAGTCCTGCCAAAAAAAGGAAAAAGAATTCCACAGAAATTGCACAAATGCCGTCTACAAGACATCCGGATCTTTAGTAGCAGATTGTTAAACACGACCACACGTAGCTCTTAGACAACACGTACACACCACATTCATTTCCGACTGTGCTGTGCTGCTAGCGTACAGTACTAATTATTTAATGGATGCCTTCCACTGTTCTCCGCCAAGTTGTTTTTCTTACCCACCTCCACCTTTGTCGGTCGAAAGACGTTCGTTGTTGTGGCACTGTAAGCACTTATTAGAGTAGAATTATGTCAGTCATTACTACTCTGACAAGTAAACGTGAGTATTGCGCTAGGAAACAACATTTCGCCTTTTGCTCAACTGCTGCTACTGCGATGTGATCTTGTTTTCTGACGAGGACAAGTCGAGCACGAAAAGCAGAGAAGACCTTTTTATCGCCTGCTATTTTCGACAAAAAAGGAGGAAACAAAGAGAGAAGAGTGAAATTGATGAGACAATTATGCGTGGAGCCCAGAATGAAGAAAATAGTGGATCTCCCACCGGATACCGGGACCGATTCTGAATCAGTGCTTTTGTTGTCGTTCTGCCCATCACTTGCTATACCCGTGCCGTTACCTTGTCATTAACTAAAGCCAAGAGTTGTTGATGAAAAGCACATTGAGAAAAAGGAGCTTTTGATACTTAATACGGGCGTTATTTACCCGCTACACTGAGCGTTCACCTACTGTTACTTGTTCGCCGACTAGTACATATATACAGTTTGCACTGTACGTAGTTTCATCGAGTCCTGCTCCCAGAAGACCCAACAGAGGCGCAGTCGACGCCTTTCCAACTTCCTTCTCTTCCAAAGCCAATTTATTACAAGATACCGTGTTAAAATAAAGATGAGGAGAGAAACTTTGCACAGGCCGACATGATTAATTTGAACTTTAGTGGAGTCTTCTCTGGTCTTAGGGCCGCGTTAGAAAGCAATGCAATAGTCAGATGTACACAACTCCACAGATCTATTCTGCGAGAAGTGACCGTTCTCAGCGTCATTGCACTGTTTCAACACGTGTGAAGCGTCATTCCAATCATGTGATTCGACTTGATATGTACTGCAAACTCAGACTAAGCACTTCTTGTGCGAGTAATGGGCATCTCTCTCTTGCTAAATGAAGCCATTTCCCCCCTTGTCGACTGCGTCAGAAAAGTAAAGCACCCTCTCTTCCAGAGGCTTTCTGAAGAGATGCCCATCAGGGGGGGGGGGTTCGTCTTTATTTGGATGCACTGGTCTGTTAACTGCTATTAACGGACAGGGTCGATCAGGACTATTTGAAGCACGTGAGCTACCATGCATCGCACCGGTCTGCTCGTCCTGCATGCACCCCGCACGTACAGCAGGTCACCTTCGAGATCCAATTGGCCGTTTTTTGGGTTGAGTCGTCTTCGCACGTCAGTGTGTGCATGCAGGCCAGTGCTGACGCATGCACGCGCCACTGTGCGGTTCACGCTGTGCTGTGGACTGTGTAAAGTTTGCGCACCCCAGGGCGTACATAAAACATAAATGATAATGACGGCGTGTTGCCCGAGAAAGCTGGTGCGCCAGGCACTGCAGCTGCTCTGCTCACTCCGCCCTCTGAATCCGTGGAAGCACTCGTTTTCATTCAAAGTGCCTTCTAATGGGGACGACACTGAAGAGGAGGGGATAGACTCTTTTTCCGCCTCTGGGGAAGGGGGACGGGACGGGGACGGGGACGGGGACGAGAGAGAAGGATGAAAGAAAGGCGACGAAAGCAGTGAGTAGTGAAGAAAAGAGAAAAGAGACGTTTTTGGAGCTCACGCCATCGTCGCTGGTTTTGCCCGCCGCACAGGAAATCTCAGCTCCAGAGAGGCCACTGAACGGTGAAATAGAAATGGGGGCTACTCTGGTACTGCCGCTCTGATCATAGACTTTTTCAGATTATATTTCCTCGCACTTCTTAGATATGATGCACTTATGGTGCATCATGGATCGTGACGGATGCACAGTCTTATCTGATGAGGTACAAGACGGTATGAGGGACAGCTGGGCCTTGACTCGTCCTCGTACCAGCAAGAAAAAGTCTGCCTGAAAAATATCGTCACTTCAAGCCGCAAAGAGTCATTCACAGAGACGTGAAAATATGTGATTTTGTCACAGACTGCTTGTACCACAATACTGCTCGTTTTGAAGTCAGTGCGGTCGTATGAGGAGTCTATGAAACAATTACATATCGGAGATCTTCACTCCTTAGGTGAATGATAACGAATCGTACTACGGTCTGGTACAGTGCACGTCATATAGATGAACACCCTGTCAAGACAGCAGGAGTCGATGAGTACTCGCATAGCCTTCACTGGCAATAGAACTACTTCTGCAAGGAATGGCACTGGAGATCTACAGGGTGCGTGAGGCAAACGGCTCCTATTTAAGTGACTACTCAAATGTTCTGGTAAGTACAACAGTGGGCGCAAATATAATTGCATCGCCCTATTTTTAAATCTGCAGGACGCCAGGCAGTAAAGAACATCATTGATACCTGTTTCAAGCTTATATCTCACTCCAACATTCTGAACAAAAATATTCCATGGTGAGGTCCACCTTGCCAACCCTGGCCTTTGGCGTCGTACTTCAGCAACCCTGATTCGCTCTTGTCCTCCACCAAGTCAACAAATCTCGATGGCAGTAGTTTCTTTTGGAATAGTCTATTAACGTGAGTGCTGACGATAACTGTTACTGATGCATCCTCTGTTGCTAACGCATTGGAGACGGTATTGACGTAAAAATATAGAGTGAAAGAAATGTCGGGGCGATGCACTTATTTCTGCGCCCACGGCAAGCTCCAAATAGGCACTACAGCTACCCCAATCTCAAACATCATATTTTAACACAAGAAGTTGGATCAAGTAAGAGAAAGTGTCAAAGAGAGCCTGGAAATCAATTAAGAGAGTATGGTGGAAAAATGTAGTTTCCTAATTCTGCAGTAACCAGGAGGACTGCAAAGGCAAGCTTAGTTTCAAAAGAGTCATACTGTCAAGTTTTTCTTTGAATTTTGAAAACTTTGAAAAAGTTTTCAAAATACGATGCCGATGGCAGATGCTTATGCCAAATGTGTTACCAGTGCGGATGCAAGTGCCAAAATTGGTGCCGGAGTCAATGGCGACGACGGCAAGTGCAAACAGCTCCAATGCTAAAATGCCTCCCCATTTTATCCCTTAAAATACTTATGGAATTACTCTAATAAAGGTTTAGTCAACCACGGGATAGAATTGCTTACGGCAATGTCATCGCAGGCCTGTAATCACCCAGCATGCCTTTGTAGCTCTCCTGGTTGTTGAGAAATTGCAAAGAGGTTGTTTTTTATGGGGCAAACTGTATGTTTCAATGGTCTGGACGCTTTTTGTTCAAAAGATGAAATATGTGGCATAAACATTCTTCAAGAAGGTTCAGTAGGCATTTTTTTTAAAACACACTCTCTTTACACAATGTAAGTAAAAAAGGACTTCTTCTTTACAACTTTTCTTTTTAGTATTCATCTGGCAACTCTTTTTCTTCCGAGCATCGCTCTTCTTACCCTCTTTCATACCCTGGTCACTTCCTCTTGTACCTTTCCCACCACTCTTCTTACCTGGTCCATGAAGTCCATGTGATATTTTTTTTTAGGAATTCACTAGGTACGGCACGTCCAGAACATACACGTAGTACGAATCGTTTAAAAAATTTTCTACCTCACATGTACTAAATACCAATTTTAAACTACCCCTTCAAAATCACACAACTGCACACATACTCGTACAGGCAAATGCTGAAACTCCCTTAACATCAATGATACGAATACGGCCAAACTCGGGACAGGAAGTCCGAACATATCACATTTAACTCCGTCTTATTTACTGTCATGAAGTTAGCACGTGTGGTCGTATCAGTAGCAGTGCACAGTGCGTACTGATGCACGCGAAAACTGTGTCTCGTGTCCTGCACTATGACATCCAATGGTGGAATCGTGGAAAGCTTACTTCTCCACGTTGACAAGGGTGAAGGCCTCCTCCTGCGCCTGTATCGTCTGAACAAGGACTTGAGGGAAGATGGTTCTGATTTGGCTTTCCTGAGAGAACAGAAGCCATTTCCTTCACTCTTAAAAAGCCTACGAAATGTGTCCAAGGGATTGGCCAGCTATCAGCCAACGTCCAAGCAGCAAGAAGAACTGGTGAAGATGTGGCCAAAGATCCGGAAGCACCTCACCATACCCTTCGAGACACTGGTGGACGTCAAGCTCTTTCTCGAGTCAGTTCTTCTTGTCTTTGACAGATGCAATGAGCTCCACCTTGACACTTCAGCTACTGCAGACTTGACCAAGCTGTACCTGGATCTGGTGTCGCTGTTTGCAAGCATATTTATCATGACTTCACGCATCGAAGCACGTAAGATCATATGCGTGGTCACGAGAGCCAGTGAGGAACACGGCAAACCCAATCGGCTAGGGGACACAGAGTACAAGAGTCTCTGCGATTTTATCTCTCTTGCTCTTGCTAAGCCCTTGCTTACCGCCCATGTGATCTTCAAGCCCTTCAGACAGACTTTGAGATCTGCATTGCTCTCTTCGGCATGCATGGCCTTTGCCAGGCAAATGCAGAACAGCGAGCAGTGGCAGAAAGAGGAGTTTCTCTCTTTCGAATCCCTAGTGCCTGAGGATGGAACGGATACAGACCTTGAGTCTTGTCTTGGTTATTCAATTGGAGTGGAGACGATTGACATCCGGAGGATGGAGAAGTGGCTCTTTTATGGATTCCTGTTTTGTCACTCTGCCATTGACGTCAATAACAAAGGTTGTGGAGAATACAGACTCTGGAGCATGCTGCTGCAGAGCATGTGGGTGCTACCAATTATCAGGTACCATGCGCCTAGAGGTACACTGCATACAATTATATGTGCACTGTACGTGGTATGCTCCGTATGTTGCCATATTTCAGGGATGAGGTGCTGCTAGTGCACGAGGAACTGGCTTACTTCTTCAAATCCATCAAATCTTCAAAGTTAGAGTCAGGTGCTGCGAAGAAACTTCCTGACATGAAGCTTATCCACGCCACAGCCTTGCGCTCTGCGCCACCTTATCGCCAACAGCGTCGACTTCACCTTTATGCCCTTCTGTCCCCTTGCTACGCCCTCCTCAAAGAGCAACCTGCTCTTCTGGGCCCAAGAGCTCTGCACATTACGAAGCTGCTGTCATTATGTCGGGCCGAGCTGGACTGGTTGACCAGACATCAGAGTCACATGCCTACGCGGAAACAGGATATTGGACTTGTACAACCAGACGCACTTCGTCGCGGCGATGACTGCCTATCGCTGGTGCATCACGTTCAGCAGGTGCGCCACTTGGCCATCAGTAACTGCGCCACGAGCATACAGCCTTACATGACTGCCCTGGTGACTACCCTAGACGTGCCTGCATTGAGAGAACTCTTGGCAGAAGAGCTGGCTAGAATCAACGACACCGACATTGAGCACCACCCAATCCATCTGGCCATTGCTGCCCTTAACGCTGTCATGGAAAAGACAAGTGAAGACAAGACAAAAGGTTCTTCTTCTCTTTACTTTTCTGCGTACGTCGACGTCGCGTACAGAGTTGACTCATTTGTTCATTCGTTACAGATGAAATGACATCTGCAGTAGTCAAAGGACTCAAGATGGATCTCTTGCGGTTGCAAGCTCATCTCTCCTCTGAAATGCACGCCTCTACTGGCAAGCGAGCTTCCGTCGGGAAATCAAGATCGCCTTCTCCAGCTCTGATCTGTCAGCTCGACACCACTTTAGTGCACTTAGATCTGGTCTTGAGCTGCGTTTACATCACCGACGGTGAAGAGGAAGATGTTCTGACGCGACGTGCTGCACACAATGTCGGCTTCCTGGCCTGCTCAGACCTTTCCTTCTTGCCACTTGCCTATCCCAAACTAATGCACGCCCATTTCAGCCACGCCCTCGCTTCCGCCCCTGAGTTCGCTGTTGCCATGGTGGAGGTTGCCGCGCACCCCGGAGATATGAACCCACTTTGTCCAGAGGACATAGATGCTGTGTTCGCCAGGGACAGAGACGTTTGCGCCAGTCTTCTGACGCAATCATGTCAAAAGCTCATGCAGCATTTTCGGCGGTGGTCTGATTTTCAGTGGTCGATGTTGCGCCAGACGCTGCCTGGCGCAGAGGCGGCTGCGCGCTTGGCGCTGCAGACGGCGAGCAAGCGCGCCAAGGCCGGGGGGTCGACAGCTGATTTGGAAAAGATCGTGCACGTCAAGCAACAACAGTTACAAATAGCCAAGCGACACCAGAGGCCTGTAGATGGCGCATTATACGACAAGATGACCTGTCTCTGCCGGGCGATTTCTGAGCGAAACGTCATACACGTTTTCGGAGTTTCTTTCGCACCAGCACAGTTCGTTTTGCGGGCACTGGAGGCAGATTTTGTGGCATTTTGCTCATCTTTACTTAGCAATCAGCTAAAAGATTTCGGGCTTGGAGAAAATGTACCCTCACTTGCTCAAATCAGGGTCCAGCATTACATCTGGTGCTCATTGTCCCTCTTCAGTCAGGTCACAACGTCTCCCTGGGACGAGGCCGAAATTAGCATGGGGTTCATGACCAAGCTGAGAGATTTTCACCTCACGAAGGTGGACCAAAGCAGGTAACAATCTACCTAATCGCAAATACGAGCTGTATTCACTGCCTGCATTACTTTATCAATCTAGGGCAAATGCAAAGAACGCTCGGTCCATCGCTGAGCAGTATCTCTATGGCTTCTTCTGCCGAGTCGTGCAACCAATAGCAGAGATGGAGGATGACAGCGTCCATTTCTCCAGAGAGCAGAGGGCCTTTGTGCCCCTCATCAGGGATAAGCAGAAGAAAAAGAAGCAGCAAAGTGCAGATAGTGACTTGCAGCAGAAAAGCCAGTCCGTGGAAAATACGGGAGCAGAACGAGTTGCAGCGTCTCTTTCACCAGAGATTCTTCAATGTCTAACCAGTTATTCCGAACTCCGAGCTCTGGCCGGGCTCTTTGGCGCAGAGGGCATCACGTGGCTGGTGCAGGATCTTATTGTCGGCGACCGTGCCCTAGCAGAACTCGTGCGGATGAAAGAGGCCTCAGCCAGCAACTGCTATGAGGAGGTGTTGAATCGCGGAGTGAAGGCTGGCTCTTACTTTGTCATCCGCGACCTATTGATGGACGCCCTGGATGGCGAATCTGCAGAGAAGATGCCATTTTTGATGGCGGCCATTGACAACGTCACGCTGAACTTGGGAAGAGGCAAAGGACTGAGACATTGCGCGGCAGAGGCACTTACCTTCCATCTCCTAAAGAAAAACGCATGTGAGAAAAGGCTTTTTTGCAGGGCCGACCTGGACGTGCTTTTGGCCTCACTCGCCTGCGCTATCGCTTGGAAAGAGTCGGTGTCGCACAACCAACTAGTCCTGTTGGCAATAACAGTGGAGAGAATCATCCAGCCTTTTATATGGATGGGCGCTCATGATGGTGAAGACAATGCCGGGAATGACGCCGAGAATGCCGCTGTCAAGTTTATCTCTGATTTATCCACGGAGGCCTTGAAGCAGCAGCACCAAGAGGAGGATATTCTGGAACGCGTTAGGATCCTCTCGATGGTACTGATTGAAGAGAGCTCTTTCCTAACCGTTGACAGCCTCCGGCGCCGCAATCTGTGGTTTTCCACGCCAATTTCATCCTTAGGGCAGAATGGGTACACGGCGAAGAAGTCGCAGCATAGAAAAGCCACGAGGACTACAGGAGGCGAGGTTGATGTGGAACAAGACTGCAAACAAGTCTATTCCATATAGGAGTTACGCGTCTCATTGCGCTTGTAATGCTAAATGGCTCTATGCATAGAATATACGTACGTATATGATTGCAGTGCTTTCCCCTCAGATGGGTAGTAGCAGACTCGACTCTCACCCAAGATAAGACCCACTTGACAGTTTTCATTGAGCTAAAAATAACCATTGTTAGTGTGTTATGCAAATTGGATCGCGACCTTGTCCGCATGCACATCCATGAATTGTGCCCATTTCCTCGTTCTCTCGGGGAGAAAAAAGGTCGAACAGACAGGGGGCACTTGCAGTATATTTGGGCGGAGAAAATGATGCTCCTTTCTTTTTATCTGCCCTTTTTTGGCCCCTGCTTGCCGAGAGCCAAGCTTGCAGTGTGTGTAGCCGGCCAAAGAAACTTTCCCTCCCCTCCTCATGTTGCTTTTAGGAAGAAAAATATCTCTCCCCGGCCGGATTCTTGGTCTCCTCTGCTGAAATTGATGATACTCTGCCTGGCTGCTGTCCTCATCTGTCAGCCTTTTGACCTTCACATTTCTCCCTTCTGCATTGCAGACAGCCAGCCTTGGCCTAGGGGGTTGTTATGCATTCTGACACCACACTACATTGGTAAGCTACTACAGAAGTTCGCAGTGGCCATGGTTGCGTTGTGCTCACAATATTGCTCCCAGCACGCGGTCTATTACTCCTGTTCTACGTCTTTGCCAATCGCTTGTTGCCAACCGTCCTCCAGGCGTAGGTCCACACGGCGTTCTGTGTGCAGTAGCGCTCGTAGCTGGCCTGACTAGTATCTGCAGCGGAGAACAAGTGAGTCTTCGTCTGTATGCTCAGTACTGTCAATGGCTAGTATAGACTCGTGCAGTTGAAGAGCCCAGACAATTTTTGTGTAGCTTACCCAACATCTCGTGGCACTGCTTCATTGCTGCCATGCCCTTGGCCCAGCTACCGCAATGTTTCTCTTCCGAATGGAGAAAATTAACGGCCTCATCTGCACACTGTCTGACCGCCGGACCTCCGCTGAATCTTTCTCTCAACCCTTCTGACAACGAAGGCCACTCACCTGAATGGGTTGAAGATTTAGTGGTACAAGTGCAATACCTATATGTAGTCTCACCTAATGTCTACATTTCAGGCTCTTAAGATTCACCTTGGCACGCACAACAAGCGCACTTGAACCCGTAGTGTCCAGCGAGCACCGAATGCCTCTTAACCGTCGAGTCCTTGCCGTAGTTAAGTCCGTAGTTCTCCGCCACCTCGCAACCTTTGGGTATTCGCTTGGCGGCCACGCACACGACTAAATTACCGACGTTCGCCCTCATGAAGGTTGGCTCGCAGGAGTGATTAAAGAGGCTGAGTCCATTGAAGAGTGCTCCTCCAAGAGAGGTCATCTGACTTCCGCGCACAGTTCCAGGAGCAACCACAGAGAGTTCACCGACGTCGTGAGCGTTGGCAGGTATCGCCCAGATAAAATGAGCTAGAAGAGAACCCACGAGTATTTCATCCTCGGTGAAGTTTCTCTCAAGGCCGTCTTCTTGGCATTCGCTTTCTTTCTTCTCAGCTGCCGTATGATTGTCTTCTTCGTTGTCTTCCTTAAAAAAGTCTGTCAACCGTAAGCACTTGACAAAAAAAACGGCTATCACAAATCGAGTCAGTTCCTCTTCCAAGTGGTCGTCGCCGTTTTCATGATCGTCGCTGCCTCTGCCAAAGTGATGAAAGGCGTTGACGAAGCTAAGAGACTCGTAAGCGCTGTTGCTTCCTTGGCAGACACCCCATTTGGGATCTGGCTTCTCCAACTGACCCTGAGCTTTCAGGCCTTTAATGTGACCCAGGCCAAACCTAGTGATTAGCCTGAAAGCTGACATGGAGTTGATGCTGATGCCCGACAAGCGAAGCAGCCTGACCAGGCGACACTCTCGGCGGTGGTAGGTAGATATGGCCTCGTCTCTGCAGGAGAAAATGACGATTTGTTACTTCTGTATGGCGGTTGAGGCTTCCACGTTTGTGTGTAATCAGACAAGTTAGGTGGTTGTGGAATAACATATCGCGCCACCGACATGTAACCACGCCACAGTACCTGCAAGCCACGGAGCAGAAGTTGACCTCCACGCACCATATGCATGGGACGGCCGCTTTAACCAAAGTAAAGCAGTGTTGGCAGTGTGTGCCGTGACGGTCGCCATCGAGCCAAAAGGCCACCGGTTCCTCGTACAAGAGAGTTTCGCCAATGTCAATGTCTCTCGTGGCCACAAGGTGACGACCTCTCTCGGGAGAGTGGACCAGTTCCAAGCAATCAGCGGCAAAATTGAAGCGAGAGTGTCTCGGCCCAACAATCTCCAATACGTTATGCAGACCCTTATCCTTGTCTTTGGCAAACTTTTTGGGCTTTTCATTGTGCAACTGTTTCATGGCATCTTTCAAGCCTCCGACGAATTGCCTGGCTTCGTCAGTGCTCAAGTTGAGGTCTGTAGCGCTGTTAAGAGCCTCGGAGAAAGCTGCTCGAGCCTCGCAAGTCCTTCCCAGTGACTGGAGACATCGAGCGCGCCGATCCAGTAGCTTATAATACCGATCCTTTGGATATCCGTAAATGAAAGCAAGCCTTATATCCTCTAGAGCCAGCTCGAATGCTCCGATCTTGCGCAGGCAGGCGGATCGGTTGGCCAAGGCAAGAGCAAGCTCAGGAGCGGACTCAATAAAGAGGTCATCGGTGTGGTCCGATCTTTTCTCTCTGGCCAAACGATCTTCTTCTTCCCCACATTCAGGACTTATCATTCTTGGGCGCGGGAGAGCTGTAAAAATACATACTTTCATGCATGCGAGCACAGGAATAGCAGAGTGCAGCAGAACCCGGTGGTAACAGCATCAGATGTGATGTGTCCTTACGGATTAGAATTTACGAAGAGTGACCAGGACAAAACGCTCTATCTCGAGCTAAGTACACTTTCGTAGAACTAGGTCACGTGGACTAGGTCAACTGGACTCGAGTTGAGTGTTAGAGTGAGCGCGCCTTAACATTAAGCTTAGAACTAGAGAGAGAGAGAACATCAAATTTTGATAGAATACGTGATACCGGGTGTAATTCTGGAGAGAAAATTGAGGGTAAGTAAGAGAGAGAACTTAAATATAGAATTAACACACAGCGAAGCTGGACTGGACGATCTGGTGAACCTTTAAATTGAGCTCCAAATTGCAATTACTCGTGCCATTCAGTGTGCCTTCCCCGTCACCTTGCCCTGAGCAGACTTAACTCGATTCTGATCATAGAACGGTCTCATCACTGGGGTCACCGCCTCGGTTGTCTTCCACGGGGCTCCTGGAGAGCGTAGAAACGTTTTCTCCAGCTGTTGGAAGGTATCCGTCCTCCCGGTGAGGCCTGGAAG
>JAAUXU010008468.1_pt1 | contig 51194 bp, 63 predicted proteins | sample 7278151 | NCBI WGS metagenome assembly JAAUXU01 (sample SAMN14350113, study PRJNA611818) | marine sediment metagenome | isolation source: surface marine sediment (1.8m) | place: French Polynesia: Moorea | collected 2018-08
CCCCCCCCGCAGTTAATTGGTGACCCCTTCCCGAAAAAAGAGGATGCGCGCGCGAATAATTATTGTGGAGTCGAGAGGTGCGATAATTGGCGGCCTTTGAGCGATTCCGCCCAGATGATGTCGATTTTTGTCAGCTGCAAATTTCGCAACAGAAAAGAAATCGATCTCCTATTTCTGTTGGGACAGACAAGGCTCAGACCTGCTGAGGGTTTACAGCTGATAAATAAAGATTGGGGAGCAGCAAAAGTGGGAATTTAAGGGTGTTGTAATTCGGGGTGCTGGGATGAATGTTGTCACTGTAATTGGAATCTTGCCCTTTTTCTATCACCTCGCCCTTCTAGGTGACATTTCTTTTCCGCTTCCATGCTGTAAGAAATTTCTTGCTTTCTTGAGAAATTTTCCACCAGAGAAGCAAGACATTTTCAGTGTCAATTTTCAAAAATGCTTAGTACAAATGCAGACACTGCACTCTGGTAGGGATGGTTATTGATTCGACGAGTCGAGTATTTGCCTCGAGTTGAGTATTGGTGACTGGAGGTGAAATCCCAGAGCCTTCCAGCTTCTTGCTCACCAAGCAAAGAGTGAGGATGCACGACAAGGATTTTGGGGGCTTCCGACCCAACTGGAGAAAAACGGAAATACACATTCACCCGAAAAATTATGCGTACACATAAGTAAGTACCTGAAGACTTCCAGTTTTCTTCAAAGTTTTCTTCATGGGTGGAAACTCGGATTTCTCGAGTAATTCTCTACACAGGGTGAGGTTGACTAATTTCTTGGACGAGTTGCTGCTGTCTTTGTGTGCGTGCTTCTGTGCGTGCGTGCTTCTGTGCGTGCGAACTTCTGTGCGTGCGTACGTGTGCGTCGAAACCACTGGAAATGACTTTGTCTCTCCAGGCGCTGTCAGATCACAAAAGTTTCTTCTGTCGATGTGTCAGACGATGACTTGGGGTGTCTGCATAGACAAAGTACACGTGCATAAAAGAGTAGCCCCAACTTAAATAATAAAAACAATCGGAAAAGAAGCCCCATTTTCGTCAGATTGTTTATCCGGAGCCCTTGTTTTCTTCTCGCGCCCCGGATGAATCAAAGCCCAGGTGTTTTTCTTCGGGCCGAATCCTGTAATTACGTTGATTGCTACCTTTTGTGAAAACTCGATCGAGAGAAATTCCTTTTTGACCCCGACCCATAGAAGAAAATCTCTCCATTGATTCAAGATTGGCCTCAACCTGCCCTAAAAAAATGGGTAAAACACAAACCCTACTACTGCTGTGCTCATACGTACACACAAGCGAGTGTAAAAGTCCCCTGTAAGAAGCAAAAGCGTCAAGGCGCATCCACACGGGCGCAATTGGCCAGTCCAGAGAGTTGTGTTCCACAAATTGGCCTAGTGTAAGAAGACCCTCAGGCGGTGGATGGAACCAATGAAGCTCTGCTTGTCGATCAAAGCAAACATCAACATATTTCGGCTTCTCTCAAAGTAAATTGGCAGCTTTGTCCTGAGTACAAACATGATGACTTTTGGGAGATTTTTTTTCCTTGCCTAAGGCACGAAAGCAACCAAACAAACACCCACTAATAAATAATGAGAGGTCGGCTTTTTCTTCTTCGTTGTCATCAAGGGGCTCAAACAACGCTTGTTTCTTTCTCTCTTCCTTCCTGCTGCAGTTGAGCAAGAGGCTCCGGGGCCCATTTTATGCACAAAGTGTTTAATTTGCCCCATTTGTTTTTCTCTCCGAGCAAAAAAAATGGGCGCGCAAGGCTCAAAATGGGCATTAAAACGTCTCTGAGGAGAAGGAGAGGAGGAGGAGGAGAAGGAGGAGGGGGGAGAATCGTAAGAGAGAACTTACCCCCTCCCGCACGTCCTTGTGGGTATGTATGACCCCGTTCGCGCGCCCTCTAATTTAGCGACATCAATAGGCGAGCGAAGGAGAGAAAAAGAGCGAGAGAGTAGGGGGAAAAGTCGTCATATCCAGGCATTTAAGCCCGACATCGATGATGCTTGGCAAGGCGAAAACCCACTGAACACTAGGAGAAGCGGAAGAAGAGTCGGCATTTGTGGCAACTCTGGAGGGCCCTCGCGGCCTGACCCAGCTGATTTATTTAGACACGAAGCACAGAAATTATCATAAAGAAAGAGAGAGGCAATTTTTAGTTGTGTAAAACGCACATGTAAACATGACGAGAGGGATTTTCTTCTTTCTTCTACATCTCCCCTCCCCGGGAAGATCCTTTGTATCAAGGCTTTGCATTTAAAAATGAAATGAATTTATCAGTACAGTTACTTGGTTAAAGAAGACAAGAATTACTACTCATTTCTCATCTCTTTCCTTAATTGAAAAAGGCCATTTCTACAGTCTTAAGAGTATCATTAATGCAAGCAACTTTGAACTGCCGGACTACAAGAAAGTGTGGATAACGTAAAGTACTTTATATCTCTAAAGATCAGCTTAGTATGAAAGTTTTTCACTTTTCTCCTCATTTCCTCACAGCAGAAGTTGTAACGGTTAAAGAGGCTCCGTCTATTTCATCGGGAGAGCTCGTTTGGAGCACACCGGTCGGTCCGGTCTGTGGCCTCTGTTCTACGCGTTGGGCTGGCCAGGGCTGACCAGGACTGGCCAGGGTTCGCCAGTTGGTGGGCTCGAGCCCGGGCTCGTAAATATTCGGCTCGTGCACATCCCTACATCATTCTATGAACAGTCTTGACAGTTCCTTTTAGCACAGCTTTGACACTCACTTAAATAATGACCTCGCGAAAAGAAAAAAAAACCATTTTTTCTGCTGTCTCCGATTAATTTCGGGTCAATTTCTTACCCGGCTGCGTCCCCAAATTTCATAAGAAGGCGGAGAAAAGTTTGATTAATCTCCGAGCCAAAATTGCGGGCTCCAATTTTCTTCTTCCGGCTCAAAAAAAGGAAAAAATCCAGCAAGAAAAAAAAACCACCTTATTTTTCGATTTCCGATTCAATTTCCTTCCAGTCATAGACGCACGTTGATGACTCCACCAATTTTATTCCATTTTCCTTCGTATTCCATTCACCGAGGTTACGAGAACAACTTTGTGCAGTGCTAAAACAAGCAGATTTTTTTGCACTGCTCTCTTTCCTGCTCTTGCCTTCTCGCTCACTGCAAGATTTGCAAGACTAATGGAGGCCTTAAGACTTCCTTCTCCTTGCGTTCTGTTAAACCGCCAATTTTGCGCAATTATTCGCGAGAAAATGTGACGGAAACCGCACGCGGAGGAGAGAACGAGCGGTTTTTAATGATTTGTTTGATTCTGCGAATTACTGTCAACATCAATAATTGTTTAGCCAATTACAAAATTTTCCGAGACTTCTTGGGAACTTTTATTCGACTTTATTCTCGGTATGACAAATTGGTGACTGTGTGTACACGTGTTCATGTGTCGGACAAGGCGGAAATTTTTCATTCTAGTAGCTCTTGGGTTGAGCAGGAGCAATGATTTGTCAGACACATTCTGACTGCTCAACCAGAGGTAGTCTAGAGCTAAGGACCTTTCTAAGAAAGCCTTCATAAATCTTTCACTTCACTCCTCCGAGTCTGTGATGGCCTCTTTCACGCAGACAGTGGAACGCTCTTGTCTCTCCGTTGCTGGCACCTCTGTCTTGTGTGGCAACACCTGCCCATAGAGGACATGCGCAAGCATGAGGAGCAACTCCAGTGTTGCCACTTGGAATGCACCCAGAGAAAGTAGAAACGCAGAACGCTTTTGGTTGTGTAGCAGTTTTTAGGGCTAAATGTTTGCTGAAGCTGAACTGGGTGCCACAGAGACACTCGTTTCACTTCCGAGTGTCCAAGCCGACACCAAACAAGATGAAGCTGAACTATATAGTCTATAGAGTACTACTATAACTATAGTCTGAACTATAGTCTATAGAGAGAAACAATAGTCTTTGTTTTTGGCTAAGAGAGTTAAAAGTAGAAGCATTCTTCATTTCGCCGTCTAGTGTGGTATTAGGCCAATGTTTGGTGTTTCTGTAAGAACATTACTAACACCATCGAGTGGCAAAATGGCTGTGACTTTCCAAAGTTCAAAATTTTCAAGTGAAAACACAGAAAATCAGTGTAACTTTTAGTCATCGAGTAACTAATTTCCAGGTCAGCCGTACCTTGTTGTAAAAATCCTAAAAAAAAATAACATATTCAGTACTATATTCATATATATGTGATGCTGGCTGTCAGTCTACAGACAGAACGACAATGCAATTTCAATTGTCTGCAAGATGCTTTTTATTCATTGCAGTCAAAAACAGTTCAAGGTTGGATCGAAAAAGCCAATAAGCAAACTGAAAAACTTCGCATGAATACCTGGAGGAGGTGGAAAAGAGATAAAGACCGAGGATGAGCGCAGTGATAGTGACTCTGTCAGTGACTCCTCTAATGCTGATGAATAATGAACGAAATTTTTGTTGATATAATAGATACGATTTGTGCATTTAGCAAAAATGTCATTTTAAGACATATCGCAGTAGTCAAGGTCAACGGAGAAAGAAAAAGAAAAGGTCGTTGGGCTTTGCCCTTCGACGGTGTCGCCCACTGTACGTAGATGGCCAATCCGATTCGGTTCGCGGCCTTGCTTATCTCCAGTCTTTCTTACTGCACTCCTGCTCCACTGTAAAACAAAGCGCAGAAGCCAAGAATTTTGGCAGGAAATTGATTTTGAAAATTTTGCAAGAGGCGCAGGAAGCAGCAGGAAGTTGCGAGTGAAAAAAGAACCTGCTTTGTTTCCTTCCACATCGTTGGTTGCGCACAAACTTGGCTTCCTAATTCTTGGGCTGTTCTTGCTGGGATCCTCTTGTTTTTGCCTGGATCACTCAAAAATTTTCTTGGCCAAATCTGCTCATTTCATTCATTATTCATGTGAATATTCAGACTCAGCGTGAGAGACAGAGAGAAGCATGAGCACAATGGGACATGACTTCAACACACAGTTTTATCTCTGCGTGTGTGCGCGCGTCCAAGGGTGCGTTTGCACATTGGCAAGGCTATCAGGGCACGCGCCCAAAGAATCTCCTGCATTTCTCTCGCGGGCAGAGTTTGAGGATGGATTAACCCAGCCTTTAGACACACACCCATACTACAGACTCGATACCAGCACTGAAGTCTGAGAGGTGTAGGAAGAATAAAAAAGTACATTTCATCACGTGATTCCCAGAGTGGGCAGAGCAGACACCGAGTCCAACGGCAGGAAGGTGCATCACATCACAAATGTGGCCCATCGATGGCTCTTAGAGCCTCACCACCGGTGGACGCTCCTCCGGGAGGCCTTTTGTGCCGCACCCTGTAGCTTCCAGAAGAGAAAGAGGGTCTTTCCCATATGTGCGAGCTTTCCTCTCTCTCTCACTCACGCACGCACGCACGCACGCACGCGCGCGCGCACACACGCCTTCCAATGACACAGCCCATTAGTCAAAGCACCTCGTGCGTGTGTGCCCAAACACCCGCGCGCGCGAGGCGAATCGGTCCAAATTAATAATTTGTCAACGTTTCTATCTCTGTGGCTGATGAGCCATGAAAAACATCATCTCTCTCTGCCCCGGGCGACTCCGCCACATCCACCGCGATGGTTTTTTTATTATTATTATGCATAGGTTCGTTCCAGATCATCAAAGTTCAATTTCGTGTGTAGAAGAAAAAAAGCAAAAACCGCAAGGTTTTTTTCTCTCTTTTTTGACAGAAAAACATTGGTTTTGTTCTGCTGGCGAGAGGAGAGAGAGAGAGGAGTTTTCCAGACAAAGCTTGACAATGACGGTGAAATCTCAATAAATTTCACTTATGCGTCTTCCCTGACAAATAAACTGCGCCAAAGAAATCATCACAAAGCACGCAATCTCCAACAAAACATGTCGTCTTACAAAGGAAGCTTTTTCCGAAACAAGCCATCAAGAGTCATCAGGGCCTCCATTGAGAGGAAGCAGCCAGCCAGAAGGAGCTGTGGAGCACTAAATAACAATGGATGTTGCACATGCTGCTGGTGGGTGGGGAGGAGGGGATGCATTACTACTATTATTATCATTGTTCCTACTGTTAATGCGTTGTTCTTCTCGTCGTCACGGTGTGCACGGCCTCGTCGGCAGCGGCCGCCGATGACAGAGCGCGTGCTGAGTCTGGCCCAAGGGCCTCTTAGAGGTCCTAACAGACTTAGAGGTCCTGGCCTCGGACTCAGCACGTTCTTGTGTTAAAAAGAAAAAGAAGTCGGGAAACCGAAGACAAATTAATTTCAAGCCTCACGCGCGCGCGCGCAATTTCCAACGCGCGCGTCTTTTGTGTGAGCGAGTGAAAAATGGAGTGTGGAAACAAGCATGTCCGATTTTTTTCCCCTCCTCCTTCGCTCCGATTATTTGGCCGGGGAAAATCCGATTTCTAATTGGGTTGTGTTCTTTTGTCACGATGAAAATGGGAATTTTCCCCTACTGGCATGACTTGGCACATTCCCGGTCTCCCTCCGGTTCCTCCCACCCACCCCGAGGACAGCAAAGGCCAATTTGAGGAATGAAAATGTTTGCTAAACTTCGTGTGGCTCCAGAGTGACTAAGAGAGAGCCGGTAATTAAAGTCATTATACGGACACGATTGATTCGTGCCGGACACAAAGAAGAGACTTTTCTCCGGGAAAGGCCCGTTCACATTGGCGGACTTCTCAGCCACGGCCTCGAGCCAATGCGCTGGCCTTGTTGGACCGCTTGCGTGCGTACGGGTCTTTCTTCTTTTCCCCACAGTAAACGCGCCCACACGCCCACCCCTCGGCCAATGGCAAACGTGTTATTCCCTCCTGTGTGCAGTTGTGTGTGCGTGCGTGTGTCTCCATTATACAGTGGACTCAGGATGTAGCGTTGTGCTTACGGTATGCTCAACCTGGCGGTAGAGTCAACATTTTACGCTACACAAGTCACGACCAAAACTGGCAACTCTTGATGCAGTGAACTCCAGCCAATGCTGATGAGACCTCAGTTGCAAATATCTGAAAACGTTCTGCATTTTCTCGTCAGAGCCCCTGAGGAAAAGCCACAGCCTGAAAGAAAGAGGTAACTCGGGTCTGGAAATGAGCGTTTGTGGAGGACATAAACGCCAATGTCACTTTGGTTATTCTGCCACAGGCGAAAGAAGTCAGAACATTGGTGTTCAGTTCGGCAGCGACTCCACCAACTGCTTGGACTGGCAGTAGGTCGACTTCAATCCCTGGGGCCTCTGATGCATCTCGATGGCTGCAGCGACGCTGTGCTGAACTCTTTCCAAGCTGGCCAGAAATTCGCCATATGCAGAGTCCACTGTAATAGCAAAGGATAGGCTGCAAAAAAGACCCTGCACACACAGGGGGGGGGGAGAGGAATAAGAAGAAAAAACTGTTGGAGCGCATTCAAACACATGCGAAAGCTACAAATGAGAACCATATTTCTCTCTCACACACACACACACGTGCGCGTGCACGCATGCAAAAGCCGCCACCGCCGACGGGCAAATATTTGCTTCCCTCTTTCGCTGCCGCCGGGGCCTCGTCTAGCTCGCCCCATACATGCGCACAACATCGGGTAGAGAGGGGGGGACAAGCACGGGGACTTCTTCACCCACATCCAGAGAATGAGATGGCCCAATTATTTTTTGGGTGCCCGTTGTAAAAGCAGGGGGGTGGAAAACCCACGTTACTGAAGAGTCCCTCTGAGTCTCTCTCAGGTTGACTCAGGTGTCGCATTGATCAATGAGTCAATTTTTCGTTCTCTTCCCGCTGCTTTTTTCCTCTCTGTCAGCTAATCACATTTCTTGGTAGGGGAGCCCTCGGAGCCCTCGGAGCCCTCGCGAGGCTCACACAAGAGCCAATCCTCTATCTCTTTTCCGCGGAATCGCAGCAGCAGCCACGGCAGCGACGCCGGCGACGCCGGCGACGCCAGCAGCAACCAGACATTACTTTTGTCTTGTCGAGAGCAACAATCTTTCTCTTTACAAAGGAGGAGGAACCGCATGGGGTCAGACCAGAGAGTCCAAGGAAAACACGTGATTTTTATTCCAATGACTTTGGCGAGAAAAAAAAAGAGGTAACAAAAGGTTTTCCCCTCACCTGCCTGTGCAGAGATCACCTGCTACCTCTGCTGCAAGAATCGGTCGATTTCTTTCCGCTGTCGTGTGGCAACCCTGGCGTTTGCAATCGGCTCCCCGCCGAGTCCGAGGTGTGAAAATATTTGCTAGAGATGTACAAATTGCCTGTTTGGTTTGCTCCGCACGCCCATTCCCAACAAAGGAAAATAATCATCATCATAATAAACGAGAAGTTATTTGTTGGGGGCCTTTGTTTTATATTTATGCCTTCGAAGCGATGTTCGAAGCAAGGTACGGTTATAAGTGTAAGGATGGAAGCACCTGACTAAAAGGATACGAGAGCGAATTCAGCTGACTCGCACGCACCGCACGAGCTTCGGTGCTTGACGGAGCAACTCTCTTCGTTGTCTTGTCGAGTTTTCACTCTCTCCCCCTCACCAGCGCACACCGACTCAAAAACTGAGTTACGCAGTGCCCAAAAAATCCCCACCCACTTGGAAACCCCATCAATTCGCACCTATGAAGTCCGTCAACACCTGTGTGCGCGCGCGCGCCCGCGCGCGCGCGTGGATCCATTAATCAGAGCCCAAACTTGATGAAAATCTTGCTTGAAAAGGAAGGCATTCAAACTGACAAAGGGGTCGGTTTCTAGGCACAGTTGGAGGGCTTAAACACTGCTCCCTCCGCTCAGACGCTCACACATCTGACGTACGTACTTAAGGCCAGAGCGTGGACTTTGCTGGCCCGTCACCAACTCGCTTGGGGTCTTCCCACCCTTCCTGCGGCTGCTTTGGCCTTTCAGAGCTCCCCGCAGTAGCCAAATTGCGCCTTCTGTCGCATCGTGCGAGGGGAAGTTTCGAGTCCATGGACGACAAAAGCGACTCAGTCTGTACGACGTTCTGTACTCGCAGTATAGAGAGTCTATACTCAGAGGACGGCGAGTCAGTACTTGCAGTATGGAGAATCTTTTCTCAGCTGGGACAGAGAGTCTGTACTTGCATTAGAGGGAGTCGGTACATGTATATACATGTGTGGAGAGTATGAGCATGTCCATGCATGTATGGAGAGTCTATAAATGTATATACAAGAGTGGAGAGTCTGTGCATGTCCATGCATGTATGAAGAGCCTATAAATGTATGTATATACATGTATGGAGAGTCTATAAATGTACATGCATGTATGGAGAGCCTATAAATGTATATACATGTATGGAGAGTCTATAAATGTGTGTACTTGTATGGTGAGTCTGTACTCAGCAATGACGGGGAGTCTGTACAGCAAATGCAGACTACTGACGTCTGATGAGACTCGGCGCAAGCTTACAAATCACTCAGAAGGTTGCGAATCTCTTTGGTCCATCCTGTAGCGTACCTTTGCAGTGCTGTGTGCAGAGTGTAATGTGGACAGACGGTTTTGTGTCTGAACCATGTAAGGTCTGACCCCCTCTTGCCTTATGAGAGGAAGCGAGCAATTATCTTTTTCAATGAGCAGTTTGGGAAGTGAAGGTGATTACGACAGCTCAATTGTTTCTGTTCGTTTGTCTGCCTGTCCGCCTGTCTGTCCGTCTGTCTGTCCATCCCCTCTCCCTCCCTTTTTTTGCACCTTTCGGCTGTCACAAAGTTAATCGGCGGCTTCTCCTTGAGCCTCTTCTTCACTTTCTGTCTGGTAGAGTCGTTCACTCCCATTCTTCTTCTTCGTCTTCCATATATCCCACCCCATTTTCAGGCAATAAAACCCCCACGTACGAATAAGAAGCAATTTTCCACTCTTCCCCCCTTTTCAGTCAGGTTTGAAAACCCCATGCAGAGCTCGTCCATGCACAGTTTCTTCCTCCATCCCATACATTGCACACCTCGATCTTCATCTCTCTCCCTCACATACACACATGCTGGAGCTGCTTCGTGGTTGGTTATATTGGCGGCGGCGGCAGCGACGACGACGACGACAACGGCGGCGGCGGCGGCAGCGGCGGCGGCAGCGGTGGCGACGGCAGAGGCGGAGGCGGGCGGCGTTTGTCACCTGAGCCTAAAGTCATTATCTTACAAAAAAAAAGAAGTTGAAAGAATAAATAAAAAGTTGCACTCGTCTGTTCCGTTCATTAGTACTCGACTTCCTTATGTACCTGTGAACTGAGCCACTCTGTACTTTTTTACGTTGTATTTCTTCTGTCTGAAATTGGGTGCGAATCTCAAGCTGTGAAGCTGCCGACAAAGGGATTTCTGACCTTTTTTCCCTCTCCCCTCTTTTAATTCTCTGACCGTAACGAGGCACATCGAAACAAAGGAGAGGACGGTTGAGGACTGACTGACTGACCCCTCCTGGACGAGGACGATGCTCAAAATGGGGGAAAACGAGGTCAACTTTTTTCTCCTCGCTCTTTATCTCCTGCTCTGCCTTGTTTTTTCTTTTCCCCTGTGTGTGTGCTACTAATAACACCGCTGATTCATCCGATCTGAGTCGTAGTTACAGGGTGTCTGCAGTGCTCTGTCCGGTGTCCAATGGGGAGGAGATCGAACAGTCCTTGCTTGGCACCCGCCCTGAATGAACACCTGAGCTAGGAGCAATTAGTTGAAACTTGCTCACCTGAGCTGCCACACAGTGGTTGCTCACAAATGATTCTTCAACGTCAGTGCAAGCGCTACTGGGTGCAGTGCGAACGGATTCTCCCGAACTGATGTTCATGCACTGCAACGATAATTCTGCGCTGATGCGATCAAGCTTCCCGTCAGTAGAATCCGTGTGCAGCACGTCATAACCATTGACGTCGGCTGTCAGGTGTTGTCCGTCTGCAGGCAGGCGTCTTCTGGCGCCTTCGCCAAGCAGGACATCTGATCCGGCTCCTATGACGAGCTGACGCAGCGCTCACTTGTTGCACTTGCTCTTCCGCAAGTTGATAGAGGACTTGGTGGAGCTCCCGGAAGCAGACGTCGACGACGTTGGACGCGTTGGCTGACGCGTTGAGGGAGAAGAAAGGATCATCGGCACCGCGCCAGCTGGCCAAAGTCTTCCACGTTCGAGAGCTCGCAAATTTTCTCCTCGGACTCCCTTTGATCCACTGACTCTATTGGTTTGGACTGTGGAACCGATTCTTCTCTCTGTTGTTTGCATTCCTTTGTCGCGTCGGCTTTTTGCCCTTTGATCTGGGAAACGCCAATTTGCATCTCAGCGACCGCAATTTACAAAGAAGAACATTTAGTTTGGCACCAAACTCGACCAGACATCACGGATCTCCTCGGTGACCGAGTTGACTCGGATGTCACCAAGCGGCTTCCAGGAAAGTCTCTTCCCCCAGCCGAGTTTTGCGGTGAAACTGTCACCAGATCCATGGAGGCTGCTTTGTCTGGCCGAGGACAAGTCGATTGACATTGATCGTGCTGTTTGACGCACTTGATGCGTATTCCCCAGCCTTAAAGTCGCTCCCCGAGTGAAGATAATAAAAGCTCAGTAGATAGAAGTCTATTGTTGTTGTCGTGATCTTATCCTTTTGACTCTCTCTGCAGCAGCTCTCTTTGAGCTCGTGCTGAGTCGTCGGAATGTCCTTTTCACGCCTGCTCTTTTCCCATTTTTTCCAAGGAGGCGAGAAAAATCGATTTCGGAGAGATGTGGACAAGAGGAGGGGGTCAAACCCAAGGGAAACTCAACCAGACCGAATGGAGGCAGCTCAACGTGCGACCAACCAACTCCACTAGACAAGGCCAGGAGAAGGAACCGTTGACTGCCACGGGGTGGCGGCAACAGGAGCTCTTGTCAGCGGCTTTTGAATCGCCCTGTAAGTGTTAAAGTTAAGCTTTATTGTATCGGACTAAGGCGGGCAGGCAGCCCGTCAGGCCGGCGGGCCCGCGGGCAGGCGGGTGGGCGGACACGCCGGCCGGCAGGCAACCGTTGTTGTCATAACCCTTTTTCCTCATATCTGGATGGAGGAGGAGATTGGACAACAGCAACAGAAAAGAAAGAGAAAAAAGCCGTGAAAAAGTGTAGGAAATTGCGGTTAAACGGAACCGATTTGTACGAATTTATCCTGCAGGAGATAAATTAGCAGACTTATTTCTGAGAGCTTTGTTCTTCCTGTATACATTTTTATCCCAGAATTGTAATAATTTTGACGGATGACTCAATCTCTTTTTTTGTCTATGTGTGCGCGCGTCTCTCATCTGTCTCTATTTGTGATTCGCACGCACGCGGGAGCCGCAAAAGACGAGGCGAGACCGACAAGAACACTTTTTTACTCATCACACGATTTGGGGATCGTTTTTTAAGCACCGCGCGCGGCGTTTTCCAGATCAAAGAGGAGGAATAAGAAAACTTCTTTCCTTCTTCTTTTACGCAGGGGAATTGCAGTGAAGCTTCGATATAGTAAAGATTCGAGATTGATGTCTTAAGTTCTGGGCGCTTTTCGCACTTATTTATTACACAAGAATGGAGTGGAGAACCTAGGCACAGTAAAGTAACTGTCTGCATTTATCTCTGGAGGTAAAGGATCTCTCGTCACGACTTTCGTGTGCTGCCAACGGCCTGAAACATCACACTTCAGCGCTTTATCCAGACGTTGTTGTTGTTGTTGTTGTTGTTGTTGTTGCTGCTGCTGCTGTTGGGTGATGTCGGAAAGATCGTCGAAATGCCTACGGAGAAGAGCCTCTTACAACGTGAAGACACTTGGAGAAAAGCTCTGAAAGTTCCCAGCCCTATGCAGTGACAGCAGCAGACTTACGGACGTACCCCAGTAATAAAGACGTATCCGCTGAAGCAGAATCCTCTTTTATTGCGACTCAATTAATTGCTGCACACCCTGTTCTTTTTTTCTGGCGGACTGAATTGCCCCATTTCCGCGACCAGATCGAATTTTTCACACTCAACCAAGGCTCTGATCGAGTAGAACTGGGTCAGGATGATGACGGGGGATGAAGTGAAAAAATTGCACTGTTTAACCTGGCGCTTTTGCCCGGGCGAAAAAGAAGGGAAAAAATCCCCCTTGTTTTTGTTGCCTGTCTGTCTGACTCCACCAGACATTTCGGCGGCGGCTTCGGAGCTCTGTCATCAAGGAGCGCCGACGACAGACTGAGGAATGCAATCAACGCACAAATTTTCTCAGCAACAGCAGGTGTAAAACACAAGGAGGAGGTCAAGATTTGCATGCGGAATTTCCTGGGAAAACGCATATCATCAGGCAGCAAAGACGCTTTCGGTCTTCACTGGGCGTGCGGTAGCCACCAGGGTTTTGTGACATCTCAAGAGTCGGGCTTTGAGGTCGGGAAATACCAAAAGTCCAGGGACCCGACCGGAATTCGGGTTTTGCAGTCGGGTTCAGTCCTAAGAAGTCCACACCAAAAAGTGAGCACGTGCAATTTTCTCTGCAGACCTCTGACGACGGCAGAAAGATTTGGCAGTGCAAAATGTCACAGCTGCAGTTTGGAGACCCACACTTTCAGTGCACAGACCCTTCAGTACAGTGTGACTCCAGCAAACATAACAGTCAGGTCACATTTCATAGATTAGAAGTAGCATATAAAGCTGAATGATTACGTCGTGTGGAGCTTATTGACAAAGGTCAAGGTGCAAACCCGAGCATGAGGTGGTTGCGAACCCGGGGTTCAGGAGAAATCCGCCCATTCAGCCCCGGCTGGCACGTACGCACTTCACCCTGCGGGGCAGCGCTTGCCACGACGTAAGCTGCTGTTCGTCTCAGTGCTGAACTCTTCAGAGGCAATGCAAATGTTGCTCTCAGAGGCTGAGCTTTATTACCTGCAGTGCTTTTAATTTTCTACGGAGCTTCTACCAGGCATCACCCAAAATTTCTAGCTGGCTTTTGCCCCAAATTTTGCCTCGCAGAGAAGAATGCAGCAGTTTTGAGCCCTCGGACTCGCCCAATTTGACACTGCGCATCTTCTCTGTCGCTCTGTGAGCTGCGAAAAACAAAACTGGGCAAACCAGAGCAGTCGGATGAGGAAGAGGAGGAGTGAGCAGTCGTAAATTCCTTGCTAAGACCATCAGCTCGTAAAATCTAGATTGTTTTTCACGCCATTGATCGAGTATTCATTTTGGAGCGCGTTTACACGGGCAGACTTTTTTTTTGGGGGGGGGGGAGGTGGAGAGAGATTAAAACGTGCTTCACCCTGGACTCCTCGCCTGCTGCCCGTCCAATTTCCGTCCAATTCCCCCCACAAATTGTCTTTATTTGTTGGTTAGAGTCTCGGCCAGACAAAGACGGCCTCAGTCAAATCATGTCTCGTCGAGTGGTAGCCGGCCTCGATGGTCACTGGTTTCCACGCTGTGAGGAAAGTCATCTTCAAGTACGAGTGCTCCAGAGATTTGTCTGGCAGAGATGAAATAAGTGCCCGTCGGTGTGACGTATTTTCTGTGCTAAATGTGTCATTTGGCGCCGACTCGTTAAGGGTTCTCTGTTAACTCCACTTTTTAGCTCGTCTGCAGCAGCTCAAATAAGGGAAGTAGGAAGACTGAAAGCTGGACAGTTGAACCGAACGATTTCGACTGGCTCAGTACACAGATGTCGGCCTTCCCCTGGTCCACGTTTTCCTTTAGAAACCGTTATCATTGCTGTTTTTACGTCATAAATTTATCTCAATTGAGGACTGGAAACAGTGGTCTTTTATTTGGCGTTTCTCTAGGCTGAAAAATGCGATAAAGGCGATTCTGTTGCGCCATAAAAACTTCCGATACAAAATTTTTCGCACAGTCTAATTTTTCACTTTAAAGCATCGTGTCCATAAAGGTGTTTTCTGGCACGTCAGCGAAGTCGTTAAGCCGAGAAAAATGATGAACGAACTTTGACGAAATTTCATTTAGCTGCTGCTGCTGCGGCGGCGGCGGCGGCGGAAAAGGCGGCATCCCTTTGGCTAAGGAGAAGGGATGAGGCAGACACGCACGCAGAACATCTATGCAGTAAGTACTGAAGCAAACTGCATGCATGCAGTGCACTGACTTGATCTCCCTGACCTAACGTCTACATACAGTGTGAACTGTATATGTGTTCATGGGGCTCTGCTCGCATGGACAACATCAAGTCCCCATGTGGAACCCAGACTTTTAGCTCTGGTACGATGCTCAGGACTGCCTTATTTAGGCCAGCCCATCCATTACGCAGTTGCTTACCCAAAAAAATGGGCGCACACCCAAACAATTGGTGCAGTGATGTTGAAAGTCAAAACCTATTGTATACATTAAGTCTGTCTCTCCGCGCGCGCGCGCTCGGCTTGTGTGAAGCGCGCACGTTTGCCTCCCCTTCTCCTCCTCTTGTTTTTCAGCGGCCGGAATTAATTTCGACACAATTTGTTATTGGAGCTGACAGCGACGGTAAAAACTTCTTTTTACACCCAGAGCCAACCAATAACATGACTTGAGGGGCCGAAATTTTAGCCTGCCACCACCGGCTGAAGGCGCTGATGTGCGCGGACGGCCACGTCGGCAGGGCCGCGACCCCGTTCAAACTAAAATTCCGGACTCCGTAACAAGCCCCGGGAGGAGGAGGGAGGTGAAAAAGGTGTTAAGTAAAAGAAAACTCCGATCGCCAGACCCTGATTACACAGGATTGCCCGGACGAGAGAGTGGAACAACTTTTGCTGAGGCCGTCATTTCCAGAATGATCACCAACTTCTGACACTGCGAAAAGAAGAGTCTAGGAGATTGCAGAAGTTCCATGCATGCAAAAACGAAGTCGGCGTCAGCTGTAGCCTGGAAACAGGAGTCTTTATTTCCTATTGTTACACACCATAATAAAAAAATCGACTTTGATCGCTCCAAAAACTAGTTTTTGAAGAAGAAGGAAAGCGAGGTCCTCCTTAAAAGGGGAGATTTCGAGCCCTGATATGGAGGAAAACGTGCGAAGTCATGACGATTTCATTCTCCTTTCCATGAAAGTCTTTTTACTATACTTTGTGGTGGGCGTTTTTTCCTGACTTTTCCTCTTTTCTTCATACTTGAGCGAAAGTTCGAATTAATTGCACCTGAGCGTGACACACAGAGTCAGCCTCGTTGGCCAGGAAGAAGGAGACCGACACCAGCTGCTCTGTCAGACGAGTTTATTCTTCACATAAATAACATCACAATTTCTGCCAGCAACCAAACTTTAAAATCGATACACAATGTGAGGTTTATAAAACTAAAGTATAGGAAGTCGGCAAAGACAGCATGCCAGGAGAGCATTTCTCAACATTTAGCTCTAATTTCAAGGGTATTAAGAGTAATAACGGGCTTCAGAGAGCTCCTTCTCATTGACATCTCTCTCATCGGGAAGCAAATGAAAAAATTGCCGCTGTGGTAACGAAAAAAAAAATAAAGAGCATCATTTGTTATCATCTCCGCTGTAGGGAGAAAGCCAAAAGAATGAGAAAACCGAAAAGTCTAGAAATCCTCAGGATTTTGCCGTCAAATAACACGGAGCGAGGGGCTGAACCGGAAGGAGCCGTGGGGACTGCCAACGAGAGCCGGCTGCGGCGGCGAAAACTGCGGCTGGTCAGAAGAAGCGGCTGCAGCCGCCGCGGCCGCCGCTGCCGCGGTCGCAGCCTCACGGAACAACATTGCGGCGCATTTGGAAGAGAGGAGGAAGTCTGACTGCGGTGGATTCGCTGGTGGTGGCCGCGGTGGCTGCGGCGGTGGCGTGTTGGAGGCCGTCAGGGCCTCCGGGCGCTCCTCTAAAAAAGGCCGCCCTGAGGAAGTCGAGGACGACGCGGAAGAGAGCGGCGAGGCCAACGGAGGGGAGGGTGAAGACGCTGCTGTGGCCGCGGCCGTAGGGACGGTGCCAGCCGCCGAGAGCCGCGCGGCAGTGGCTGCCGCCAAGTAGAGCTGGTGCTGGAACAGAGTGTTGGCCGCTGCGGATTGAGACGTGGGTGGAGGCGGCGGAGGCGGTGGCGTGTACAGCCCTGGATAATAGTGAGAAGAAGAGGACGGCGGAGGCGCTGAAGTGAACGGAGGAGAAGGCAACGATGCTGTTGTAGTCGTGGATGTCGGAGCTGATGAGTTGGAAAACAGCGACCTCAGGGAATCCAAGTCTTTGGGATCCTCGTTGTTCTTCAGGTCTTCATTTTCGTCGGTTTGGTCGTCGTCGTCATCGACTTTGATGTCTTCTTCTTGCTCGTCTTCTTCATCGTTATCCATGAGACTGTCAATAGTGAAGCCCATCTTCTTTGGCTTGCTGAGGCTTTTCGCCGCCGCGGAAGCCGCTGCTGCCGAGGATGCCACTGTCGCGGAAGTCGCAGTAGCGGTTGCCGTGGGCCTGATTGGCTCCGGCTTTGGCAAAGTGCTGTAGCGTAGATTTTCGGCCGCGGCCGCTGCGGCGGCAGCCGCCATCGCCGCCAGTTGCGATTGCTGCTGCTGCACCGCCATTTGTGCGGCCGCCATGGCAGCCGCTGGGTTTAGGTGTTGCGGTGGTGGCGGCGGGAAATATGCCGCGCCAGCCGCCGGTGGTTGCGGCGGCGGCGGCAAAGGCGGTCCATGAAACATTGGTGGCGGCGGTGGCGGCTGGTACGATGAGGAAGCTGCTGAGGTTGCCATCACCCTACTGAGATTGGCCATGGCGCTCAATTCGCTCTCCAGTCCTTCCTTATCCTGGGTTCCCAACTTGAACCTCTTCCTCCTCCTGAGGAGTGACCCATTCTCAAACATGGAGACAGCTTTTGGGTGCAGAGTCCAGTAAGCACCCTTCCCCGGTCGGTCCGGACGCCGGGGGATCTTGATGAAGCAATCGTTGAAGCTGAGGTTGTGCCTGAGGCTGTTCTGCCAGCGTTGGGTGTTCTTTCTGTAGTAGGGGAAGTGGTCCATGATGAATTTGTAGATGTCTGACAGAGGCAACATGTGCTCAGGCGAGTGCCACAGCGCCATCGCCGTCAGGGCAATGTACGAGTACGGAGGCTTCTGATCGCCGTAGCTCTCGCGGCTTGGACGCGGCATTGCGGCAGGTGCTGGTTGATGAGATGCGGCTGGTCCGGTATGGGAGGATCGAATTACTGCTGGATCAATCCTGGATTAGACGAGTGTGACTCCATCCAGAACCGGCGGTTAACTGAGGAGGAGTCTGGCCGATCTTTTTCCTTGGCCGCAGGCGGCGGCGACGGCGGCGGCGAAGACGACGACGACAACGACGACGACGGGGGCGGCGGCAGCTGCAGCGGCGACAGCGACGACGGTGGCGACGGCGGCGGCGGCGGCGCTGGAGGATCTCTCTGAGGGGTCGGACAAATGTTTGCTAAGGAGAGGGACAATATTTGGATAGAAAACGGCGGCGGTGGCGCCGCCAAAACTGCGCCAGCACAAAAAAGCGCCAGGTAGAAAAGGCGCGCGAGCGCGTGCACCCCTTAAGCGGCCAATGAGAAGTGCTTCGACCGGCGGCGTGAGCCCAATGAGAGGAGAGGAAAGCCTTGACGGCGGCAGCCGCGACGATGGCGGCTGTTTGTAACGAAAAGATGGGGGCCGAATTGAATTAAAGTTCCTTTTCTCTTGCTTGTTTTGAGATGGACCTGAGCGATAGAGCACGCACGCACACACACGTGCACGCGCAGACCATCGCTGGATCTAGTTTACGGTGCCAGAGTAAAGTGGGCGTGTAGATGGAGACCTGAGATTACGTGGCCGCACTGTTTGTGTGTGCATGCGCGCCAAAGAGGCACTCGACGAGACTCTGAGGGTCGACTTCATGCTGTAGCCCTTATTGATTTCTCGCTCTCCATCGTTGATATATAGTGGAGCGTCTACATAGAGGAGGCAGACATGGAGACAGCGCCTGCGCTGCTCGTGTCCTTGAACGGACGCCTCATCTTCAACCCCCCGAGCGTCCCAAGCTGGCAGCTCCACTCAACTGGACGTGTAGAGAAGGTGGAAGTTTTGTCTGACTGAGCCAGTGTTCTGCAGTGCGGGGCAGCGCGTGATGTCAGGCCTTATATGGGCCTTCCCCATTTCGCGTCTTGCCTGCCAAAACTCTTTCTCCCTTTAATGAGGAAGAGAGTGAAAATTTGACTTTTATTTGCGTGCTAACGCGACTGGAATCTAATGAACTTTAGAGTTGGAATTTTAGGCGAACTAACTCACGTCTCGGGAGAGACTCCTTTTTTCTGCCTGTGTTGGAGTCTTTCTCTTCTTCTTCTTTTTTTTTTTTTACAGTGTACTAGAATTGTCTTGTAAGAGGAAGTTTCCAGATCACCGTGTGTTCATATAAATTTTCTACGTAAAATGCCTAAAATACCGCGTAAAAGAGAAACGGGAATTGTTAATGCATGAAATTCTCGCGTGTTCGTTTTTGCTGAATTCATTATTCGGTGTGAAATAGATAAGCCACGTCCTCGATGGTCTTCTGCTCCGAGATGCCGCCCAACTTACAGCCGGAAAGACATTAGGTTTTCTGGCAAGGAAAATCCCCAAAGTGAAGAAAAAAAAATGGGTTCCTTACGCAAACTGCTCATTTGTGAGTGGAGTGAGGTGGAAAACAAAGACTTCTTAGGACACAAGGATGTTTTGAAGAAAGTTTTTGCTGTCATGTCTAAAATTCCGGCGCGCCTTGTGGGATATCCCCCGTTTTGGGCATGGATGGGAGAGAGGCTGGAATGAGCGAAAAGGAGCTGCTTAGAATTTCGCCCAGGTTCCTTCACTTTTTCTCCTTAAAGTGTTTCCATATGATGATTCGCAGTAAATGTCGAAATTTTAGGTGGAGGAGACACGAACAAGTTTCCACCTCGACTTGTGCGAGAGACGTGAACAGCCTAAAACATCGACTCCTGATTAGGAGGAGGTAGAAAGTTTCTTCTTAACTTTTAGCGCTGACGTGGATGATGAGAAATGAGGCTTTTTTTCATTACCGCAGTCACATTACTTCGAGGAAGGGAAAAACGTCAAATTAACTTGGCTGGAATTTGAGGAAAAGATTTCTGTTTTACAAATTGCCTCACACAACCCGAAGCCCAAGTGTTCAAAATAGCGCAGTCATATATTTGCACTTGTCGGAAAAGTGTCTAGCTCGACGGACGCCAGGAGTCCGTAGACACAAATCATTGGAGTTGAGCAATTTCTACGTACACGGAGGAAAAAAATATTTCTGGAGGTGCCGCTTCCACCTCCTCGCGCAGGTTCTTCCTCGGGGAGAGTCCGTGGGAGGGGAGCAGAAGAATCTGCTTCTGCCAAAGCTTTGGGAGAATCCCAGAGGACGTCCGCACCCAAAGACTTCGGGGAAGTCCTAACAACTGGCGTCGTGCCAGTGGCCTCTAACAGTTGTACTATCAATAGTGCACACTCGCTTATGCGTACGTTTTTAATCTATCTGTATATTCTAGGCCAGGCCAAAGAAGAAAAGTTGGCAATTTGGCATCTGAGGTTTTCTACCATAAACCAGATGGGGATGACGTAGTCAAATGGTTCTCATAAACTTTTTGGATCCCTCTCTCGCAAAAAAGTTCTAACTCATAAGTCGTTCAGACTTGGAAGACTATCAACACTTTTTCAATTTCATTTGCTTCACTTTAGCATTTAGAAAGAAACTAAGCAGGTCGATGTCAAATTGAAATAATCACGTGACGTCCTCATGTACTTCGTCCATAAAACTTTGAAGTCACAGGTGACATAAAAACCTTATTTTTTCATTCCATTTGACCAGAATGTCTTTAAATATAGCCTTGCGTCAAAAAAACGACGTCGCAAAAGATGAACAACTTGGCCTGTTCCAATCTATTATATAGCCCGAGAACCGTACAGTATTTACGTGCCCGTCCGTCCAACTTTTTGGGCGAAGGCCGTGTGATCAGCGGGAAGCGCGTGGTAGGAGACACAGGTACTTTATATTTTTGCCGCTCTCCCCACCTCCTGGATGCGAAGGGGTAGGGTACTAGTGCATCTATAGATGTACAAATAAAAGATAGCTTTTTTCCCCAACTTTGGCATCTTAGGCGATACTGCTTTCATCAAGCCTTTAGGCCTCATTGGTCGTCCAGCATGTCTGTATATATTACAACGAGTTCTTCCATGCATCTTCTGCGCCACAGCTTCCCTCAGAAGTCTCCAACGAAGCCGACGACGAACAATCACTTGCGATATCAGGGGGCACAGAGGCGTACGGGCCAGGCTCCTTCCCCGTGCCATTGACTACATGGATACGAAGAAAAATTAAATTTAAGCTGATGACCGAGGAGTGACCGAAAAGGAATCACTCATCACTTTAGCTAGCAAGAGGTCCCTCATACTCAGCCAATCTTGGCTGCTTGGTTATACTTTGCCAAGTCCTGGAAAAGTCTTAAAGTAACTGACCTGGAGCAAACTCTGTCAGTGCTGCCGCCTCCTCCCTCAGTCGAGACTTTTTGGCTTTCTTAGCTTTCTTCTTTTTTGAAATATCTTCTCCATCGTCACTGCTCGCAGCGTCGTCACCGTCAAACAGAGGCTCCAGATTCTGCTTGAGCCACGAGTAGACGACTTTGTGTTCTGCAATGTTGGGGTCATGGTAATTGGCGTCAATGGCTTTTAGCTCCGTTTTCCCATACTCGTATTGGGGTCAATGATGAGGCCTTTCCAGAAATGTCTGTGGACGACCTTCCACAGTTTAAGATTCACGCCTGTGTGGGTGAACTCCACGATCGACTTCTGCGGGTCCACCTTCCCGAAGAGATGCACCTGGCCCGAGTTGGGCAGCTGGTGGAGGGAGTAAAACTCTCTTCTGCTGTTCTCCTCTTCAGAGCCCTTTTCCGTCACAAGCTCCAGGTACTGTACGATGATAGAATCACAGGAGATGGACACGAAGACAAATCGAGGGTCGAGGTCAAAACGGAGGTCAAATCTGTCATAAAAAAAAGAATTTAGAAAGTTAACAACGAACACAAACACCAACTGTTCCCGAAAATAGGACTTTGGTCCTCGAATCTGCTAAGTCTGACCCAAGCGAGATTCAAGGACTATGTATTTAAAAAGAAATGATTACGAACTCTTCATAAAACATTAACTTCAAAAAAGACCAGTCAGCAACCCTTAAGCCAAAAAGTCTAGAAACTGTTGTGTGGCATAACCTATAAGGAAGGTACGTTACAGAGAAGTAAGTGTCAATAACAATGATGATGACTTTTAGAAAATATCTCTCAACCATGCTCCAGTCAAGATCTTCAGGTTGGAAGGAACATTTTATCTTGTATACTCACTTTATCCGAACACCTATAAAGTCTGACGCTGACTGCGACCACTCGACGGATGCCGGCAGCTTCTCCTCGTCCAAACTGGTCACGCCGGTGACGGTGGCCAAAGCCGGGAGGTCCTCCTCGGGAGCAGAAACACGAGCAGGACAGAGCTTGACGCCGTTGAATTTATCCTCGGCCTGGCAATTTCGCACCTTATTTGCCACTGCTTCAGCCGGAGCAGCATTTTGGCGCGCCTCTGACTCTTTGCTCTTGGTCTGCACGACTTTCTCTGATGGAACTGTGGAAGAAAATACATATTGTCAATGGTTGAAGTTGGGGAGATGTAAGAGAACAAGAACTTTGACAATTTGCGATATTAAAAAAAGTTGAAAATATCACCTTTGCTCTCTGCCTTTGCTCTTTCTTCCTCTTGCCTTTGAACCTCTCCTCCACCAACCTCAAATTTGGAAAAGTCAATCACATCAGCTCCATCGGGCTCCGCCAGGCGTTCCCTCACCAGCTCGAACTCTGCCGTCTTCATACTTTTCTCACTCGCGGAATGTCGCTCCAGTGAAATCTCATAGATTGGATTGCCTGGAAATGAAATCAGGACCAGTCAGAGAGGCTACTCTTTTAGTAGAAATTAGTACTTATTTGGTTGTGGCAGAGGTAACAATGGACTGGGCTGGTGTAACTGTGATCAACTCACCCGTTATCTCAGAGATCTGCTTTCCGCCAGCCGTCCGCAATGCACAGAGAGCGACGGTGTCGTCGCTCTCGACGCAGAAGTCGTATAAGAAGTTGCCTGCTCTGGCGCTCCAGCCGCTGAGGTAATGGGGCGGCCTGATGCCGAAGAGTCTGCACTCGATACCTTGGAATGGAAGCCGGTCAATCAGCGACGTTTGGCGGATTGGCGCAAGTTCAGAGAGTTTGAGTTGCCGCTGTTGCCCATAGTCGACCAGGGTTACGGCGTAAGATTCCCCTTTCATTTCGTTTACTAATACTCTGGGGAACCAAGGCTCGCCGTCGTTGTCTTCGCTGAGGTTTCCGGCGTAAACCTTCCCGACAGTGGCGGACGTCAGAGTGCCGAATCTGAAAATATATTCGTGATGAAGCTTAAAGGAATTCTACCAGATAATTCCATACTGACTTGTCCTCGACGTGCTTGATCAGATCCCTCTCCAAGTCCATCAGATTTGCCTGCAAAATTGTACGGAAACGGTTACATTTCGTAAATTTGAACGCTGAAAATTCCTTGCCTCGAACTGGCATCTCCTGACGTAAAAGTGCCCGGGTGAGAATACCTCTGTGACCGTGACCCACTGGTCCCTTCTGCCTTCCTCTAAGAAAGCCCAGCGGTAGGAGGAGGCGCCACCAAAGGCCGACGTCGGAATATCGGGTGCCGAGGACAAGCTGAAGCGAGTAGTACATGCGGGCTCAGTGATGTCACTTTTACCGTCGTTTTCTTAAATTTGATGCAGTACAAGTAAGTAAAAATATACAATCGAGGTCTTCTCGCAAAAGTCACGCGTGACTGCGTCCCTCTGATTTTGTCACCTTTGTTCCTGTTCGGTCTGTATTCCTGCATTTGAACAGAGATTTTTGAGTTGCTCCAAATGCTCAGGATTCTCGTCGGCTAGACTTTTTCTCAGGATGCTGGAGCGGATCTCTTCCACGCAGGTCCAGGAATTTTTCATTGTCTGCAGACGGTCGATCTTCTCCACTTTGTGGACCCAGATCTGGATGAAATGTCAATCATCAGGCAGGCAAAAACATAAATAAATCCCTCTTCATTAATCGTCCCAAACGCTTAAAATATCTGGTTAAATGTAACAGGGATGATGCAGCGGGTCAAAAATCCTCTTATGCATCATCGTGTAGTAGTATTTTCTTTAGACTTTTAAGCATTTCTTACGGAACTCCCGACGACCAAGACCGCCGTGGCTCTGAAGAGTGGCTTCTTGTCTGACTCCTGGTCGCCGAATACGGGTGAGTCATGGTCGAGTCCGTTCTCCTTCGCTGGTAGCAAGTGGGTCTGGCAGAACTCGCGGATCCGGTGGCTCCACTCAAGATCTCTGTCTACAAATCTTTCACCACAACTGGCTCACTTCTAGCAGATGCTTCTGTACTACCTTTGGGCTTCAGTCCCAAAATAATAATTTCCGCTGCCTGCCTGGGGTAAATGAATTCCCCAAGTTCATCAGGGAGTTCCCAGATACTCGGATTCTTCAGTCTCTCGACCAATACACCCTCGTCCACGTCTAACACCTAAAGAAAAGAAAGGGGGACAAAAAGAAGGCTGGTTTTCTTTTAATAAAAAAAAAGAAAAGAAAACTCCCTGTGGGAGAGCAGAAAGTTGAACAAACTTGAGCAGATGTCTTACCGTTAAGGTGGAGTCTCCGTGTTGGTCAGTCATCTTGTCTAAAATCTCGACCCGTTTAAGACATCTGTCGGTCCCCCTGGTCAGGTAGAGTTTCCCACCGACATCTAAGCAAGGGAGTTCGCTAACCTTCTGCAGATTCTCGACCTTCAGACAAAAAAGCTTCTGCGAAAGAGCCTAAAACAGAGACATCTCCTTGAGTTTTTATCTGGAAATGATACGTATTAGATGTCAAACCACCTTCGATCTTTTCCAAGTTCCTCTTTCCACGTTCTCGATGCTTGCAAGAAACCTTACGGGCTCTTCGCATAGAGTCACAACTCTGAAGTAGACCAGGCTGTTCATGGTGACGATGGCCGACTGCACGTCGAAGTCGCCATCGAAGAAATGACGCTGTTTGCACTTAATGAGTGTCTGGAATAAAAATTGAAATGTCGCAACTTTAAGAGACTGAAACTTTCGTCGTCAATTAGCCTGTTCGTGTTCAGACTGACGAAGTGAGGACGACTTTCGCGGAAAATCGTTGAAAACGCCTTCCAACCTCAATGTGTCAAGAGAAAATTAACGAAGAAGCGTTGGATTTTCCCCCATTCCTCACACTGTACCTTGCAGTTGCCAATGGTTTTGAGATTAGTGCAGATCCTCGCTCCCCGTTTGCTCTTGGCTATTTGGACGAAGCGCCCAATCATGAAAGCCTCAATTTCGGTGGGGATTTTGCAGTCGTCGATCTCCCGCAGGAACATCAGTGTGCTCGTCATAGTCTGATGATCCGAGGGGCAGAGAAGCAAGTGGCTCCGGCCGCGCAAGAATGAGTCCTCCTCCTTTTCATAGAACCGACAGAACGTGTGTCGTAGTAAAAAGTGCCTGAAAGTGGAAGACATATGTTGTTTACACTGCTCTCATCAGGGTCCAGGTCTTAAATTGCATCGTCTACCTGTTGGCGAATATCTTCTTGCTCACTGACGGATAATCGTAGTGTACGATTGTCTCCGGGCTGTTGAGTAGGTGCCACTCGTTAATCGGGGCTTTGTCCGTCAGGATGACCGGGACCATCTCGACTCCGGAGTTGGTGCAATCTTTTTGGATCCTTTCCAATAATAGGCGGACATCCAGATGGCCATTGGGAAGATTCTCCCAGATCTAAGACGAACAAGAGACCTTGTCCCAAAACCTGCCTTTGCCATGAGTAGCCACAAACACTATGATTTCTCACCGCGTGGCAGGTTTTACCGAGGCTATGGACGATGTAGTCTTGCACCATCTCAGCCTTCGACTTGTCAGAGCAGAATATGAGGACGTTTCTGCCCTGACCTTGATTTTCCTCCAAGATAGGACCGAGAGCAAAAAGCTTCTCTTCCTCGGTTTGAAAGAACTGCGGCTTGACCTCCACCCGTCCAAAGATTGCGGCGTCCAACCCACTGAAATAGAGCAATCCACAGGGGTAGAACTAACTCATTGGCAGAAGGGTTGATGGCGCCACGAATCATGCTTCTCATTCTCACTTGGCAATGCCTATGGTGGGTAACATCCTGTTATTCTTCTCCATCTCCTTGACCAACATTTCGGCAAATTGCTTCACCCACTTTGACCACGAATTTGCAGTCACTATAACCTTAAAACAAGAAAACTTAACAATCACTGTTGGCCCCACCGGTTTTCACTATTTACCTGGCCTATTTCCCTCTGTTTCTTATAAGCATCCATGATCTTGACCACTTCATACGCGTAACTTTCAAAGATATCTTGGGCGTCGTCGAAAACCAAATGGCTGCAGCGACCGAGATGAGTGAGGCTGAGTGACAACAGTCGAATGGTACTTTGCGGTGTAGACACCAGAATATGGCAGCCTACGACGATTGAGAATTGTGAAAAAGTCCGCAAAACCGAAAGACAAACAAAACTCTCGTCCTCTCACCATTCATGAGCTGGGCTGCCATTTTTTCCTCCCTCTCGAAGATCAGGAGGCCCTTCAACTTCCTGTTGCTGCCTGGAACTTCCGCGGAAATTTCTGGTGGAAAATTACGTATGAATCATCTGTTGACGAAGACCTGCGATGAGAAGTCGTTGCAGAATTGACGTTTTCTCACTTACTTTCAGTTATCAGGTGGATCTGCTCGGACACCTCGACAGCCTTTTTCCACGTTGGACAAACGACCAAGGCCATCGGACTTTCGTCCACGTTAGAGCAGTTATTCTTGAGAATAGCATTGATAACCGGAATAAGAAATCCCAAAGTCTTGCCACCCTCTTCAGGTGCTACTCCCACAAAAGAACGACCCATGCAGAGCGAAGGCCACATAACTGAAATTAGGAAATTCTGAAATTTTCAAAAATTTCTTTTCGTTCTACACGGAAAACTACCTGACTGTAGCCGCTTGAGCTGGTCAACTCGACTGTCGGTCAAGAATGCAATTAGATCTCCGTGGAGATACTTCATAATTTCCTCCAGATTCCTGACGGCCGGGATCTTTCTGGCGTTGGCGTCGTGCTCACAGATGACTCCGCGTTCACTCAGGAGCAACGCGGATTTCTTCCGTCGTCGCAAACGCGTACTGGGTTGATACTTAACAGTGTCATGGCGCGTAGGGCGATTCTCCGGACTTGTAAGCACACTGTGTCCCTCTCCTAAGACTTCATGAGAGGGTTCTGTTGGCGTCAGCTCCTTTTCTTTGAAGCCTTTCGTCAGCTTCATGCGGTTCTTGAGAAGTTCGACGGGTCCTAAACGCTTTTCCTCTGTCCTGCTCTTCTGGATCTTATAGTCAGAACCTGTGACACTTTCAGTTTTCTTTGAAGATATTTCTGGAGACTCTTTCATTCTGCTTTTTCCCTTCAACCACTTCATCTTGTCCTCGTAGGAAGTCTGGAAAAGGGGATCGCTTGTCGAATCAATTGTTTAGAAGGATGCTGAAAATATTTGCTATATGTACAGGTTCAGTGGCATCTTGACCCCTCTTCGCCCTGCAGAGGTCGTCACTCGACTCTCCCGAAGTCCCCGAGAGCTTCGATGAGGACACTTTTGGTGGCGGAGAAGCACGGGGAAGCACGAATCCAACGGGTTGGGAAGAGATTTCGTGAGCTCCCAGCTGGATATTCGAATCACCAGGACGCTTTTCCTCTACTTTCTTAATTTTCCTTCCACGTCCACGTCCCATTGACACAGGCAACAGGGAAGTTGTTCCCACTGCGCTACGGTCCGACTTGTCTTTTATGTTCTCTAAAGTTTCAATCAATTCCTGCAAGAGTAACAAAAACAGGTGACTTCAATTGAAGATGCCAGATGCGTGTTAGCCACGGGTAGCGATGAACAGAGCTGCGAAAAAAAGGGAAAAAAACCACCCGGCATTGGTGGTGACACCCAAATTTTCATTAAATTGCCTCTAACTAAAGACATAACCTTTTTTCCACCAAAACAATCACACCTTTCACTTCGTGGCCTTCCATGAAAGACAAACCTACAAGCTGTAAATAGCTGCTGCCACTACAAAAATCTGCTATATGCACGCAAACTTTCGTACCTGCTTCACGTCGTCCGCATAACGTTGAACTAGAATAGCAGTTTGTCGTTCAGGACTTCCTGAGTGTTTCCGGACTTTTTTGGACTTCACACGACGGGCAGCGGGCTCAATGGGAGCAACAGCAGCGAATTGAGGACAAGGTACAGAACCAGAAGTCCAAAACTGGCAAAAGGACAAAATTAGGCCTTTAATTTTTTTTCTTTTTTTGTAAAAAAAGAAAGCTTTTTACCTCCTGGCGATCCTGTCGTCGGTGCACTTCTTCGCCGACGTAACGGCAAAACTCGCAGTCAATAAGAAATTTACTCAGACAAATATCAATTCGTTCCCCCTCCTCTTTGGTCAAGTTGTCGAAATACCTTGAAAACTTGTGAACGAGATTCAAGAACTTTTTGGATTTTGTCCGGAGGTAGAAGGTGAGATCCCCATAGAGTCCGGGGAGGTCATCAATGACTTCCTGTCAAGAAAAAAGTCATCCATAGAATGACGGGCATGGATAAGTTAGCAAGCTAGAAGAATGAATGCTACCATTCTTGCGCTGACGCCGTCCGCCGCTTCCACCAGTCCGGCCACGACCAACTTCGCTTGCTCGTTCCAGTTTTCGGACGGTGCCAACCGGCATGGCCTGGGGACCGACCGGCGTGGCCTGGGGACCAACAGAAGCTCGATGTCGAGTGGTTGGAGACCTTAACAAGGATTGTTCAAGATGCTTCAACTGACCACCCAGCAGTTACTCGTATAAGGACACCTTACCCAAGAGACTGAACTCGAACGCCTGAGGAGGAAGTCCTCCGTAGTCTGGCACCTCTTCTTCCTTCAGAGGGATAAGGTAGTCTCGCGTCGACTTGACATTGACTAATTTCCCATGGTCGATCAAGAACATATAACTTGTCTCATCTAATGTTTTCATCACACTTCCTCGACTCCAGTCGGACGGTCCATGCTTAAAAATGATGGTTCTTTGCTTTCTGCAACGTTCTGAGAAAAAACAACGTCAAGCTCGTTCGCTCACCCTGACGCCTAAGACGTCGCCGACCTTGACAGGAAGTCCCCGTCCTACTGGGTTAGATTCGACACTGCCGCGTTCCTGCAGTCCTCGTTCCAAGCTCCGGAGACTCACAGCCCATGGATGGTCTCCGGGCATGTCGCGAACGAGAAGGAATCGCCCCGGGCTCAGGACGGTCCCAACTAACACGTCGATGACCTCCATGGCGGAGGGGAGGGCACCCAAAAAGGCTCCGAGTCCGGGGTCTGTCACCTCAACGCGTGACTTCTGAACGTGTTCCGACTTGTTGGTAACAGAACACGTTCGAACAAATTTGTTACATTTGTCCCCTCTCGTCTTGTTGTTGTAACGGTTCGGGATGAACCATGAGTTGGATGGCTCGGGTCTCTGTAAAACACGAGTTTCTCTGTTTTTCTCTAGTTCTCGAGCTGCGGTTCCAAACTCATTGCTAAGCTCGCAAAGTTTTTGTTTCGATCGCGTATCAACATAACCTCTCTTCTTTCATTTGGCGCCATCTTACGAATACACCGTGGTAGTAGATTAGAGTTTTGTCAGCGGCAAAATGTTGTTAATCTGTTGATAAGAAATGGTGTAAAAAGCGCCAAACGTGACATCAGCACAGAATGTCTCAAGCTAAAAGTGACGTTAGTGTTGTTGGATCGAGACTTGTTTTCGCGTAGAAAATTTCACTCTAGCCTTAGTTTTTTCAAAAACTAAGCTCCAGCTCCAGTGAGCGTCTTCAAGAAGCCAGAGAAGCTGAAAACTGCATCGACAACGGTCAAGCACCTGACGAAATCACCGGATGTGTCTAAAATGGTAATGGTAAAGGTTGCGTGACCAAGAAGATCCGACATAGCTTTCTTTACCGGATCCGCCCGTTCTCTCTCACCATCAGCGAGACCGGTTTTCATCACTCTTGCTAATCATAGACTCCTTGGTCGAGTCCCCGGATCGGCCAAGATCAATGACTCTAAGAAAGGGAAACCATTGGCTATTCTTCTCCCTTTGTTCTACCTTCTCCCCGACTTCCTCCAGCACTTCCCTCTCATCTTATGGACTTCCACAAGTCTCTCATGGATCAGACAGTCTGGAAAAGACTTTCTGAACATGAGCAATCTGCGACGGGTCTGGGCGTGGGAGATTTCGACAGCAGTAACTATAGAAGAGAAGAGCGATTCCCAGGAAAGAAAAAGAGGAGGCGTTTGCTGCTGCTGCTGCTGCTGCATGGGGATGTCCAACACGGACTCACTGATCGGCCCGAGGACTTCGATAGTCCCAGGTGAAGTCCTCCTCTGTTCCAGATCAGGTGTCTTGAGATCGCGTCATGGTCAGGCTGGAGACCCTTGTTGTTCTCGAGTAGAATCGGGCCGTCATTGAACCATCCCTATTGCATGCTGTTTTTGCACTGTCTTCTCTCCCTCTGCTCAGTCAGTGGCACTTCTTTCTTTGATTCTTTCTCTCTCGTGAAGATCAGAGCGAGGTCTTGTAAAGGCAAGGCCCCAAAAGGCCGACTTCTAAGGCCGGCCTTGATTTCTGCATCTCCTCAAGGATTTGTTTTTCAACTGTAGTACTAGAGAGTGAGTAAGGATAATAGTGTTGGAGAGAGAAAATGGTGAGCAGAAAGACTTTTTCCCTAGGTTTTTTACCTTTCTATGGAGCGGACCTGAGTGCCTCCGTGACAGCAATGACGTCTATTTGTTCCCGTCGATCTCTCTTCGCTTAGCGCCGTTTCTATCTCCTCCGTGATGGCCTTGGGCGGCTCGGCCAGCAAGGACTACGACCACCTGTTCAAGCTGCTCATCATCGGCGATTCCGGAGTCGGGAAGAGCTCACTACTTGTCAGGTGGGAAAATTGGGCCTTGCCTCATCTTGAGGGACGATAAGACTACCGTAGTCCTTACATGTCTTAGATGGAGTTCTTAGAAGCTTCTGCTTTGGCTATGCTAGCCATTATAATTTTGCCAGGACATTTCAGAAGTCAAAACAGTAGCTTGACAAGCGTTAGTGATTCTGTGGAGGATATAGATATAGGAATCATCTTTTAGTTGACTTTTAGTTGACCTGATTATTTCTGTGTTGCTAGATTCGCAGACAACACCTTCTCAGGCAATTACATCACGACCATAGGCGTCGACTTCAAGATCAGGACCATCGAGATCAACGGGGAGAGGTAAGAAATGCCAAAGCTCGGTGTCTGTAAGCAGCTGGATCATGTGTTTGTGAATAGACCTAGCAGATGGTGCTAAGTCGGCCCTCGCGGAATAGCCACACTGTATCCTAAAACAGAGCACTTCTGGCTTGTTTGCTTACTGTGCATTGACAGATGTATTGGCCAAAATCGGAGAGCTCTCGACAGATGTAGCAGAGGCACTTATTGACCTGACACAATTTTTTGTGTGCGCAGGGTGAAACTTCAGATCTGGGACACTGCCGGGCAGGAGCGGTTCCGCACCATCACCTCCACCTACTACAGAGGTACCCACGGGGTCATTGTAGTCTACGACGTCACCTCCGGAGAGTCATTCGCTAACGTCAAGAGGTACTGTGAAAGAAACCTTCATTCTTAGCCATGATTCCGTTGATGCCTTTGGGCAATGTGATAATGTCTCTTTTTTTTTTTTTTTTTTTTTTTAGATGGTTGCACGAAATAGACCAAAATTGCGACGTCGTCAACCGCGTGCTCGTAGGTAACAAGAACGACAACCCTGAACAAAAGGTCGTGCTCACAGAGGACGCGAGGGCCTTCGCAGCGCAAATGGGCATTCAGGTACTGAAAGTGTCTGCTTATGGTGATATTTCTTTGCTGAAAATTCGCAACGCTTTTTTTTAGTTCACAAATTTTGCACCAAAATGTTTTTTCCGTCTTCTAGCTTTTTGAGACTTCAGCCAAGGAGAACATCAACGTAGAGGAGATGTTCAAAGCCATCACTGAGCTTGTCCTGAGATCAAAGAAGCAGAACCGGGAGAGTCTGGATCGACAGCCCGATGCCATCCGAGTGAGCGGTGGCCGGAGACCGGGACAGAAACCAAACAAGAAATCTGGAGGAGGAAGTTGTTGCAAGTGACATCTAACCTGAGAAGAACGAAGTCGGTGACAAGTGAGACAAGAACATCAAGTGAGCTTTTAATCCAGATGAAGGTGGTCCTCACGATGCTGTGATGTGTCCTCCAGCCCAAATTTGCTTCCACCGCTGTTTGTCCGCCCAAGGAGATTGAGGCTATGATGACGTTGCTTTAATTCGCAAATCTTTGTGCAGTTTTCTTAGTCCACCCCCTTAGGACACTGCAATGAATGACGTACAAAGCAGACGTTTTATATGTGAGAAATAATAAATGTGACTGGTGAGGTTGATGCATTTATTGCTGAATTTTGGGCAAGTTATACCGCATGGATTACATCACATCCAGTGTTATACAGTGTTCTTCAACACAATGTGTTTACGTGTGTGCTTGCGTGCGCAACTAGTGCAGCAAGGGATATGGCAGTGGCTGTGCCACTGTATAAAGCTAACATTTAAAAGAAACGGAACCCAGGAGGTCGAGCCTGTTCAAGTCCTGAGTACAAACATCTTTTCGTAGAAGAAGACGCCCGTGCCCATCACAAGTCCGATGGACAAAGCCAAGAAGGGACCGATGAAGTGGTCGGTCGTGAGCACTGCTCTGTCCTTCACCAGCTGGGAGTCATCAGGCAGTAACTTCTGATCACGGGCGGCGTCATTTAGCAGTTTGATGGTCACACCGGTCACCCAAAAACGCTGAGTGCTAAAACGAAAACAAATTGAAAAAGTTCGTCCATTCTGGGTCTGATACACTTTTAAATTCGGGGCTTTGAGGTCACATTTGGGGCAGCCAGTTAGAAAAACTTACTACTTGTTGAACAGTTGGAGGTAAGGAAAATGCTTCCTGAAGGGGTTCGAGGAGAAGTACACGTAGTCACGCTCCTTCCCAATTCTGAGGATCTGATGACCTGAAATGAAGAGACATGGAGAACCTGAGTTGCAATTTCACACATATCTGCATGTACCTACCCGTATCATTGAACGAGTAAGCCTATCATAGGCATAATACATATCATCCGGACTATGGCTGAGTAATGCCAACCTTAACAAGGTTGGACTGGGATTTCTTTGCAACAGAGGCAGCATTGATCACTTGTTGACCTACATCACTTAAGATAATTTTTTACACATCCCGTGAATACCCAGACATGATAAAAGGTTACAAAACGGATGTATTTTGCCGTAGTCCGGATAATGACGTCACCATCGGCACTGGGAACAGCTCGATTTTGATGTAGATCGTTTGTGGCTTCTCGCGAAATCTCTCCTGGAGTGCTTTGATAGTGAGAGGCACAAAAGTATCCTCAGGGTTCTGACTGAGAGCTTGCTGGTACACCTTGTACTGGGTGGGGGTCTCGACCGCGTCAGAATTCTAGATGAAAAGAAAGTACTGGCCACCATTCCAACATTCTAGTGTTTTCAGACGTCTCTCCTCCAAGAATGGCACCCGGACAGGAGAGGGAATGCAGCCTTCATCTTGACTCACTGACCTTGAGCATGTCGTGCACATAGGCACCGTAGGCGAAACTTAACGTATAGCCTGATTCCAATGCATCCTGCCAGGTGTCAATGGGCTTGTCCCTGACCTAATTGAAACAAATGCGTAGGAAGTTTCATCACTCCCACATATGACTCTCCTTTCCCACCACTAATGTAAGACTTGTGACCAACATGGACGTATAAGAGTAGTCGATGACCGTGGCAAAAATGGCCCAAGCGACCATGATCACAAGGGCAGATATATTCACTGGTGATAATTCCACCTTCATACCTGTGAAGAAAATACTTCGTCCATTATGCACTTATTTGGGAGCTGTTTAATCTTTTCCTCACCTCTTCCCGTCAACATGTTGAGCATCCAGCTCATGGCAGTGACGATGCTGACCTTCTGCTTGGGGTGTAAGACTAGACAGAATAGGGGACAGTAAAGGAGAAAGGCCAAAAGAGAGGCAAGCCAGACAAAACCCTCGAATGGGTAGGTGACAGCGAACCAGGATTTGAGGTTCTGTGGTGGATTGGTCAAGAAGGTGACTGCAGTCCAGCTGTGTGAATAGGGAACCTGGCTGTAGTCGATGACTTCGTACCTCGCTTGGTTCACACTGATCTTGGGTAGGCTCCAGTCAGCCTCCTGCCATTGAGAGAATCTTGGAGTTTTTGCCAAGATCATAGAATTGACGTACTTCTCTGTGCAGCATCCCGACAAGTCCTTTCCATTCTCCTGTGACGGAGTCTTTGACGCCATAAAGCTTGCCCTTGAAGGTCTTGGCAACCCATCTGCGACACAACTGAGGGTGGGAGACATTTGCCGCATATCTTTTGACGCGACATGCTTACTTCATCTTAAAATTGAGTCTGTTCTCCAGATATCCAAACTCGACTCTCTCAGTGCCAACCCAGGTTCCATTGGGCAGCTGATTAAAGTTGTACTTGTTCAGCATTGGGATGACTCGGAAGTTGTGACCGTTGAAGTCCATGTCGGTAATCTCTTGGAAGATGTCACTGGTTACAAATTCTATGCAAAAAAAGAATGACGTTCAGCGAAATGTGGCAGTATAAACAGCAGACTAGGTCAGACAATGAAGATTTTGGAAGCAGACTGAGTGCATCTTAGGTCTGTTCCCAACTGCCACATTGCACGTAGAGAGGTAGTCAAATGACTTTCGAAAAAATATTTTTTTTACCATCTGTCTCTCGATAGTTTCTATGCATAACAGTGCTGCAGTGCCAAAGAACAGCTTTCGTAGCCGTCACGGCCAGAGAGATGACCCAAAAACTGATTATGTCTTAATTCCATTTGAGTGTCTATAGATGGAATCTCGCACCCAATACTTCGCAGTATAAACAGATTTTAAAATTGACCCAGCCTAAAGCAACAAATACAATGTGCAGTGGCAAAATTCAAAGTACGATCGACTTCAACAAGGAAGTTATACCTGATACCAGACAAGAAGACTCATCGTTCCTGGAATTCTTTAATATGGAGAACCTCGAGGAAGTTAATTGTAAAAACAACTTTTTTTCCTCCTAAACTTTCGTAGGATCGGCCCTTGCCCTTAAGTGGTGACAGACGTAGGTCAGATCGATAACCCCGAGGCTGTCTTACTGGTTTTGCGCTGTCTTTTTGGGACATCCTACCTGTGAAGATCTTGGACTCACTCAGAAAAACTTTGAAAAACCGATCGAATTCTAAATTTTGCCACCACAATAGACATAGAGGTTCTGAACTGTTCGTGTGAGTCCAAAGATTTCTCTGCACAAAGTTTCTGGTCCCATTGTGATATTTCAGTTCTTGGTTGTAAAATCCAATGACGACGGGATCCTGGGGGAGAAAACGTACGTAGCTTATTTGTACTTTCCGTAAAAAATCCTTGTAACTTACAAAGTTTACAGCCTTCATGACGGCAAACTGCAGAAATCGTTCAGCTAGGGGCTGTAGCTGTGGGAACGAGACTTCATCTGTCAGATCCACCAATACATGAGAGTCGGCAAAACATCTTCCGCGCTTGAAGGCCTGAAAAAAATCGACATTCCTGGGACCTCAATCATGTTCGAAAGAGTCACCTTCCATAGATATGACTCCACCAAGTCCACGGAAATGTCCACAAAGACATTGATTGCGCAGGTCTTGGACTCATCGATCCACAAGACAGAAGCATCTGGACTGGTCTCCTTGTTATACTCGAAGATTGAAACTGATCTGGCGTGTTTTTGCGACAAAATACAGTCAAACCTCGATTTTACGAATTCGGCGATCAGCAGCAAAGGGTTCAAGAACTTTAGACAATCCATAAATTTGAGACTTCCTTCTTCGGCGAGTATTAGTGCTCAGTCTTTTATATGAAGATACAGCAAAATAACAGTTCTTGTCCTAATCCATTTCTTTGACCACAGTAATGAACTCCAAAAAGAGCTTCCTCACAGTGGCGAATTCACTTTTCCTTTTAATCCTCTTCCTTGTCCTTAAAGACTTTGCAGGCAGTTCAAATTCAACACATCGAGTTTTTACTGCTATCCAAAATTCATAAAGTTGAAACAATTTATAACCACAAAGATTCAATCAGCAAATTACTCAATTACTTTAAGACAATTCACAATATCGAGCATCGCATCAAAATTTGACTGTGCAGTGTCACCAAACTGGTTTTTTTTACCTGACTGCTTTCTGGAACATTTGAAGCTCTGTGACAACATCCCTCACCAACTTGGTGGTTACGTCAGAAGTGACCACTTTGACGAAGCAGACGTCTGGTTGAGGCAGCAGATTGAGGGCGTCTACCAGACATTTAGCAACCGTGGACGCAAGCGCTGAAGAAGTCACTTTTCAAATAATGGGAATTGCACTTTCCATAACAGCTAAGGAATGCCTTTTTTTGCGTGTATAATGCGCACCAACATTGTGTCACGAAAAAGTTAGACCACCACTCTCTTATCCTCACCAGCAGAGAAGTGAAATTTTGCATGCACAAAAACTGGACATTTGGCACCCTTTTTTGTTCATTGACAAGAGTGCTGAGGTGCCGGGACTATAGAAGAAAGGAACCACCAGAGGATTGCCAATCTGCGCACAGGACGTGTTCTGATAGGAGAGATTCATCTAAACATCAGTTTCAGCCATGTGACCATCTTCAATGCGACACAGAAGCTCAAGAGCAGTAAGGAGGATGCACTGAAGCAGAAGAAAGGTTTAGGCTCAAAACAGTGCACTCACCTGTCTTCATGACTGCATTGAAGGCGAAGGTCAAGTCTAACCCAACAAAATCAATGGAGAAGCTGTCATTCACTATGGTCTCCTTGACCGCGGCCTCTATGACCTTGACCTCACTTCACATGTCCAGAGGCATTGACAGCTCCTCACAAAGAAGGTGAAGATGACTCATGCAAGCACAGTAAGGCGTTATTGACAAAGCTTAAGCACAACCACCCATCAATCATCTGCATCTTCTCCAACAAGAAGATGTGGACAGTTGACCAGGAACGCAGCAGCGCAATGATATGTTCCTGGCAAGGTCACTGGAGGGTGTGCTGCCAATATGGTGCTCTAAGCACCCCGATGGCGCAATGATGCTCAGCATTGTCGACTTCGATGACCAAAAAATGCTGCTGTTTTGGTTCAGAGTGGGGCTGAAGATCAAGTCAAAGATCTACGTGAACATCCAGAAGCATGTGTTGCCGGGGGTGAAGGCCAGATACCCCAATGTCAACTGCGTGTTCCTACAGGACTCAGCCCCTGCACACAAGGCAAAGAAAACACAGAAGATGTATGCTGCAAATTTTGCTGACTTCCGACCTGCATCCATTTTGCCGCCCGCCTCCCCTGACCTGTTGCCATTTCATTACGTGATCTGAGGCAATATAGAGCGGGTGGAATGTGCAACACCCCACATAAGCGCCGCTGCTGACCTCAAGGCTGCAGTTGAGGCTACCTGTGTAGAATATCCAGAGGCCAACATCACAAAGGCAAAGGTGTGGCCTTTTGCTGGCACATCGATCAAAGGCTTCCTGCCAGTGGTGGCTACTTCGAATAATTTGTTTCTTTAGGATGCACCACTGAAGAATATTTTTGACACTGCTGAAGTCTAAATTTTACATGTGCCCGCTGTAGCATTTTTGACCCTGTTGACGGCACTTGGCTTGTATGGTGTGCATCCCATTCCACAGGCCCAAAGGGTATCGAAAAAAGCGCGCACTATACACGCTGAAGTGATTTGGAAACATTCAGAAATGAAACTGTACCATCTTGATCACTGCTGCTCCTGACGTCGGATCCCAAAACCACGGTCAACCTAAGAATAGTCACAGTTGCCAAATGGAGCTTCATGGTGACTGCTGCTTCGCGCACCCCAAATCGTGCTCTTTAAATAGAGTATGGGACCACAAGGACATAATATTGTAACCTTTAGTGACTGTCTCAAGTGTGTAAAATACTCCGGCGCAAATTCAACCTCAAATTATGGCACTGGCGAAGCGACCAATGCAATTTCTTTGGAAAGGTCATTTCTATTGCATGATTTGTAAAATTCTGTTGCCTTCATGCACTTTCGTACTTCCTACCGATGCAAGTGCGCCATACCTACACACTGTGTACGCAGTGCGGGACGTTGTGCTTGTGTGCTCTAACGACCTTTGCAGTTGAGTGGTTATTGAGCGCGGGAGACCAATAGTAAAGTTTTCACTGTTTTCACATTACTTCTTGCCGGATGATGAAAAGGAAAATAGGGTATTATATTTGTGATTCCAATGAGCTCAGACTCCGCGCTTCCGTGGACCCAACAAAATGCATAGAATTGTGTCGGATACAATTAAAAAGTTCCTATAACAACACTACAGTTAGTAGTACAGTTAGTCCAGTCCCCCCAGTTTTAGGGGGACATACTTTTTGTAGGGTACAGCTGTACAAGTGTTTTCACAAAGGAATGATAACATTCAATGCTTGTAGCGTCATTTAGCCGCTAAAGGGATTTTCCTTGCTTGAGCTATGATGCATTCAAAAATTTGCAGCAATGCTTCTAAACCAGAATCCAGTCCCAAAAAAAACTTCATTTCGTTCACTGTGTTCGTTTGGTTTGTTGTTCGTGCTCCTTGTCAGATGGCATCGCCTCTCTCTTTAGCCTCTACAACTAAGTCTAGTTTTACTTTAGATGCATCAATAAATCGCTTTAACAAATGAAATCAGTGGATTTTAGTAAGTGGCCGAGGTTTTGTCATAACTCGATCTCTATTAGATGCACAGCATACTTTTGTTACGGACTCCGGTGTGATTTCTGTGTCTGTAGGTATATCTCTTTGATAAGAAGACTCGCACTAGCAGATTACAGGACCTTCAGTCTTATCTCTGGCTGATAACTTTCGTTTCAAACATTCATCGCGTCAGCCATCTTGGGCGTTTTTCACCCTCCTACAATCTCCACATTATCGTGAACCGAACACCGTCTTCAGGCCTAGGCCTCGGTTTGAGGGGCCCTAACGACTGTGTGAGCATCTTTTTCGCCTAACTTTGATATCTCCCTATTCCAAAAACAAAAACACTAGTATTCGTGCTATCAAGTACCAACGCTGTTGTTAAGTTGGAGTCAGAAGTGACTTTACTAAAATTGTGGTTGTTTTATGCAGGTGTCCTCCGATATTTGCCCGACAGGAGCAAGACTAAAGAAATCAACTTTTCCACGAAATTTTCAACAGAATATCAATCCATCATGGGTCGAGGAAGAGGCTACACGACGAACGAGGTCTGCTCGCTGTCGGGCATCTTCAAGCTGCTCGAGATTGTGACAGTCGTTTGCGCCCTCGTCATCCACAGGGTCGGCAACCACGGAAACTACGTCTTCTTCGGGACAACTGGGGAGACACTACAGCAGGTAAGACTAAGTGAAACCCCGATTCATCTGTGAACTTTCACTGAGATTACGAGCCTACTGCAGAGTGACCCTAACCTGGACTTGGAGAACCTTGGCAACGGGACCCTGGTTACCTACGCCATCATCTCGTCCGTGCTTTTGTGCGCATATGTCCTCGACGGAAGATTCGTCATCCAGAGTCTCTTCCTGGAAATGGTGATTTTCCATCTTTCAGACAAAACTTGACAGAAACTAACACTGGTCTACCTCAGTTATGGAACTTCATCGGGTGCATCCTCTTCCTGGGAGCAGGAATCCGCACTATGGTGGTCTGGGCGCAGGCCAAAAAGGAAGATGACATGGCTGGACAGGTAGGACATGGTGGGCTCAGGAAGAAACAGAATAGCCCCGCATTACTTGCGATATTCGCTCACGCAACGTCTTACTCCCGCTGATCTTTCTTCTTAGGAGGACTACTTTACTAAGTACTCAGCCGGGATGGCCCTGGGCGGCCTCTGCTGCGCAGCCTCACTCCTCTACTTCCTGGACTTTATCATCAGTTCCAACGCCAGAAAGAGGCTCAAGAGGGATGCGTACTAAAGCAGCAGACTCGTGTCTGATGGAGGCACTACCTCTGAAACACATATTGCGAACGAGTATTTTGTGGTATGGACGTACAATACGGTACACTTATAATTAAGCTACACGAGATTCAATGCATCGCTTCTGAAATAAAATGTAACTGAGGATTCACACTACCGTTACTTTGTAATCAGCTTTCGCGGATTTGCTTTATAATTACGTACATGCACGCACAGTGTGGTAATTTACATGTGTCAATGTCAAAACATCAAACTGCAGGTTCTGCTACACAAAAAACAAAAAATCAAGGTCGCCGGACTAAAAGCTTCCTTGTACTTTGATTCAAAAAAAGGAAACAAATCCATCCGTCACATCAGAATTCACCAGGCTAAACTCTCACAACTGCGACTCCTATTACTTAGGGTGCATGTAAGAACTGCAAGAATGTATTTTAATCCAACTTTTCTCTTTACGAGAGCCTTCCTGCACCGTCATGTCTACGAGTACACCCCTTACCCGAGAGCAACACTATCAGATTCTGGGCCTCTCGCAGTCCGGCATGAGTCTGACCAAGATTGCCAAGCTCATGAACACCACTTCCACGTCTCTCTATCATGTCAAGGCACCGGTCAAGGCCAAGGATCAGGACTTCACAAACCCAGAGGGGCAATAGGTACATGCAAATCAAGGTCACCAAGAGGATGGTTGACATCTTCCATGAAAGGGTGAAGAGAAATGGGGCAAAGGTCTATCCGAGCAATAGGACGAGAGTTTTGAATGTCTCACTCCACCATGTTGTGTATATGGTTGGTGTCAATTCCATGTCCAAGCTAGACATAGATGTCATCATAGTCCGGGAGAGAGCGGACGAGCTGTTACAAGCCAATGCTGGTAAGGTCAAGTGTACTAATGAAAAACTTTTTCTCATCCAACAAGAGAACCAACTACGTCTTGGTCCCCCTTGCTGCTGCGAATCCCTCCCTGAGGAGGGAGGCATCTGCAATATAGAGAGGTACCCTAAACCAGCCAAAGTCGTTGTCATTGGTGTGGCAGTTCAAATGAAAAACCATGCCTCCCTTCATTTTTACAGCAGGAACTACTGAGACAATAGCCAGTTACAAGGAGCTGGTGCTCATGAGGATGTCAGCATAGATCAGGATCATATGGGGACCAAGGTATAAATGTCATAATGCTGAACAAAGCCCCAGTGCAGATGCCCAAGTCAACTCAAGCCGGGGTGAGGTTGGGTGAGGACGGTTGAGCCAAGGAACTTTGGCCGCCCTATTACCTGATTAAAACTCGATTGATTGCTCCGTCTGGTCCAAATCAGTTACCTATGTGGTAGTCTCAGAGCCCGACAGCCAGCCTGACCTCATCCGACATGATGAGGAGAGGTGCAACACAATCCCGGACGAAGATCACCTGATCAAAACATAATCAGCTGCATGTGAGAGTCTGCAGCTCCTTCTTGATACCAATGGCAGTTACTTTGAAATGGTCAGGTCAAAGAACAATGAGGTTATGACCAGTGGCGATAACCACTTCTTCACCGCGTCTTTAACGTGATGCTCAAGAAAGCTTTCGACAAGCACAACATTGTTTGCCCTGTGTAACCATTGATTACGAAATGGACGGTGACTGACCCTCTTTACATACCATACTGTCAAGTGTACCGGGTACGTGTAAAGAGAAGTCCAGAAGCCACAACTAGTGCTTTTATATTGCATGTCCTACACACCGTTTCTGTGATCATTTTGGAAAAGTCAACCCTTTACTCAAAGTCTCATGAGAGAACAAAGCTTCATCGCGGTCACAACTCACACGATGGGGAGCAAGAACCGCAGTTTCTATGAAACCGCCTCACTATGACCTAAGACATGTAAATGATGGCAATGAAGTAATGAATAGTAATCTCAGGAGGGTGGAGTACTTGAAGATATGGTAGATCTATCAGTAGAGCTAGTAATCATTGCCAATCATTGACGTTGTCTCATTTTTTAAAATACACCTGACTGGTCACTACTTTCAAACACCCCTGTTCAGCATGTGTGAGCCTCAGCCTTACATTCGTCCATCCCAGTTGTCCCCATAATGTGTATCCGATGGATATTTGGTGCACGTGTGTAGCGCAACAACGAAATGCTTAGTAGTTCAAAGGTCGTAGTCCATTTCAGCCTTGATTAGCTCACCGACGTTGCGGGAATCAGTGGCTTCATCCCGAAGATTTTGTGTCTGCGCTGTGTTTTGCCGGATTTTTGGCGCATTTTGAGGTCATGTTCTGCCCGCCACATGTGCGATGGCTACGTAAAAACGGGGTCGAGCGAGGGTTCTTCCATTTCGCTTGTGTAAACACGGCAAACTTATGATGCATTCATTACGCGCACTGCGACAAAGATTTGTGTATTGATGCGTGTGCACCACGTTTCTGCATAGCACACTGCTAAGGGGGTGGGATAATGCAACTCGTCAATCTTAAGTACGTACTAAATGACATAAAAAGCTAGTTCTTGGTCCTCATCGAATTTTGGCCATTGCTTTTGCATGAGAACACGTTTACCATATGCACATCTGCGTACGTCACCAAGTCTGCTCAGCAACATGTGCATGTCCCATCTTTGTACATACTCACTCATAAGTACGATCAGGATATAGGGTTTTTTTTGCAACGAAACGCCCAAGAACTCACTCATAACTCATCCATCACAGGTCCTTGAAAATGTAAAAAAAGTTATGACGACGGCAACTTTTTGTTGTTATCCTTCAGATTTCGACCTAAATCTTGTGCGTGAACATGTGGTAAACATAGACATTAATGAGAACAGGATTTGCCGCGCCCAAATGCGCCAAATATGACGTGGTTTGGAGCATGCGATTTCTTGACAAACAAACAGAGGGAGTAAAATTTGATTTCTCCTACTACGCAAACTTTACGCAGGTATCATTAGTGTGTACGCATCAAGTCTACAACGACGTTGATCGAAACGAATGAGAATCACTGCCCGTGGCTCCAACGAATACAATCCCCCTCCCCCGCCAGTTGCTTTACACCCCGTCCGTGCAACTTACCCTCAAGTTGACCCGCCTTCAGGGTCTTCCCTCCCTCGCCCTCCCCCTTCCCCCAGATCTGCTATCTTTCAGTGGGCCCAATGTTCGCCAGAGTTGCGGACGAGGAGGAGCAGCAGTCGAGCTGCTCGCCGCTCTCTATTCAGATGGGCCGTGGCAGAAAAACCGATTAGCACAGCCCTTAAAACTTTAAAACAGACACACTGTCAAGGAGATCAGGAGGGGGAAACAGCAGGCAGAAGGGCCTCTGGTGGTTGGTGCAACATGAGGGATACTGGACAGGTGATACCTAATGCTGACTTATGCATACAGGGTGAGTCAAAAAGAACTTTCCTCTGCGGTTACCGTTGGCCAAATCTGTAGTGGATACTTTTTTTTGACTTAGTTACTTGTTACATGTAAGAAACCTATTGGTAAAATTGTTTCAGACCCCGAAACTAAGGAGTCTTTGTGATTGTATCTCAACCAACTGTACAATTAGAGTTGTTTTTTCTTCAATTTATGTTAGCCAATTGAAAAAGTTAATTCTCGTCGACGATCGGAGACCAAATCACGCTGATGAACACTTCTGTGACCATATAAGCCTTTAGCATTGAAAACTTCCAGGACTCTTTTTTTTTGGGGGGGGGGGGGGACTTCATGATCACTACCGGGTGCATCTGAAATGTTTGCCACAAACTGGAGCAGGAAAAGACCCAACCCAGAGTTACTCCTCGCTCTTGTTGTGAATTCCATCCATTTCGAGAGACCCCTTTAACAAACAAACAAACCGGGTGCATCTGGACTTTGGACTGTTGTCATTGGACGAGGTCAGGCTCGAATGAAAAGGGGGATAGAGAAAAACTTTTTTTTTAACAATTTTTCAAGCGTTTTTTCTTTACGTTGTGTTCTCGGACACGCCTTCTGCAGCACCAGTGCACAACAGTGCTTGTGTAATTTGGCGAGTCCTCTCATGAAGTTTAGTGGCTTTGTCACAGTACAATGCGTATTTGTCGGGAAGACGAAATAATGGAATACTCGAACCATCATTGAACCTGTGCGTATCAGTCACATTTCTGGCCAAAACCCCAGCATTACCTATTCAAGCATCAGAAATTTGGTCAATTTGTTAAGGGAACTGGGGAAACATTGCCTAGTCGATGGTGCTCTGTAGTTGCTGCCTAGCACTTTATTTCATATGAACAAGAGTTTTTTTTATTTTTAAGACAATTCTTAGTGGAAAATTATGGTATCTGACTTCTGCAAACGAAGCGTGGTTGAATAAGACATCACTTTGCATCCCTTTAATTAAGCAAGGTTTTGGTCAACTAAAATGTCTTTTTCTCATCTAAAAGTTTTCACTATCAAATCCACTCTCTAATGTTCGCTGATCATTGATCACGATATTCAGTTGCCTACGTTTTATCTAAGTTACTTTTACTCATCCTGTATTTCACGGTTTTTTTACCACTGCTGCTGGTCCATAAGATAGGCCAACAAGTCTTTTTATCTGAGCAGCGCTCGCAATGACATCTTCTCCTCCTCGTCCGGCGAGAGTCGTGGCCAAGATTCCTCCTCCAAGCGCCTCCGACGACAACAGCATGACGATTTGGAAGCGCCGCAAGAGGAGGATTTGGACCATCATCATCATGATCCTCGCTGTCTTCAGCGGCGGCGTTCACGCCAACGAGTCCGCGTCAGGTAGCGATGATGAAAGGATACAGGAAGAATCAAACAGAAGAACAATAAGCTTCCTTCTTTAGTGAATCTGATTGAACTGCTCCAACTTGATCCTCCTCCTCCGGGTGTGACCCGATCTCCAGGAATGTGCTCGAGCCGTCCGGGTATAACGGGCAGATCTACAGAAGCGGACGTCGCGTACCAGATCTCGGACAGGGCAGTAGCGAGTGTGGCCACAGCGCAAGTATTTCCAGGTAAGTCTCTCACCCTCTCGCATCAAAGATGCAGAGGGACATTGGGTGAGTGCACGTACGCGCCATATACATCCATATACGCCATGGTATCATAAAGTGCTTGGCCTCCACACGATATCTTCTTCAGCTGGCTTTCCATCCGACTTCTCTATTCTGTCGACGTTCCGCACGAAGCCGAACTCGCGTTCGATGCTGTTCACTGTCTACAGTTCTGAGGGGGAAGAGGTCCTGTCCGTCAAGGCAGCGAGGAGGATGAGAATGATTTACCAAGGGAACCAAGAAAAGCAAAGGCTCAAGTTTGGATTCCCTCTGGCTGACGGAAAGTAAGAAATTGCTATGGTATTAAGGTAGCATTTGGGATATTCACATCAATACATGTAGATAGTTTATTTCACCGTTAACCGCTCATCGCATGCCAAGGATCTCAAGCACACAGTTCTTTAGAGCTGTGTTTAGAACAGTGTTCTCTACTAATAAAGAGTGCGAGGATCAATATGATCAATGTCCTAAATAATCAGATGGCATCGACTGGGCATCAGTGTGAAGGGTAACTCAGTGACCGCCATCCTAGACTGTAGCAGACAGCAGACCCGCGCCATCTCCCGCAAGGGCAAAGAGTCGGTGGACACGTCGGGGATCATCCTGCTCGGACAACAGATCGATGACGACACTTTCTTCCAGGTAAGAGCAGATCTTCCCCGAAGGATATCTATTGACGACTTGGTGTGATCCTTTAGGGTGAACTGCAACAACTGACGCTGGTGCCCAACCCCGAGGCCGCGTACGAGCTGTGCAAGTCATTCGTGCCAGATTGCGACCAGCCTCTGCCGATGCCGCCCGCTCAACAGGGGGACGACGGCAGTTTAGCCAGCTACAGGGGCATCGCCGAGGACGAGCTTCTCGCCAGGGAAGGAGTTTCTCCGCAACAATACCTAGAGTTTACTGAGACTGTGGACGAGGCACCACCTCCAGTCAATGACACGGTAGTAGATGACCTACATCTGTTGCATCTAGGGTATTTTATTGGCGTAACTATTGCTCTTTTTGGTAGGACTATGATGATGAGGAATTCTACTATTTTTCGGTGCCAGGCGAACCAGGACTGCGAGGACCTCCAGGGGTAAGCTTTAATGTGCACTCTTGCGGTGAGCGATTGATGGTAGAAGGACTTTTTGTGAAATTTAGGAGTCAGGTCCAATGGGTCCAGCAGGTCCTAAAGGTGAAGCTGGTCGTGATGGACTGGATGGCGTAGACGGAATCCAAGGACCACCGGGAAATGTTCTCATTATTCCCTCTTCGTCCTCATCTTCGAAGGGCCCGGACAACTCCATGCAAGAGATGATCTCGCAGGCAATGACTAATCTGATAGGTCCCAGAGGTCCCATGGGATTGACTGGGCTCCCAGGGCCCGCTGGCCCACCAGGTGAAGTACCGTTCTGAGCTACGTTATGCAGTGTGATATACGTACGTCTGGGCAAGTAGCACTGTTTTATAACACTAACACCATTTTTGTGTTTTGAAGCTCGACACCCCATGGGGTAGACAATCCCATGGCTAGGAGTTGGGTGGGCCGAAGGGTACTTACGATGCGCATGAAATTTACAATTTCTCATTTGTTCTGTGCTATTTGCGAACAACAAACTTCCAGATAAAACATGCAGGTGTTAACTACATTTGTTGATAGGAAATCCTGGGCTAAAGGGAGAAGAAGGACGGCCTGGAGAACCTGGACCTAGGGGACTGAGAGGAAGAGTTGGTCCACCTGGATTTGAGGGAAAAAGGGGAACTGATGGAAGAGACGGTGAGCGGGGTCTTGGTGGCCAGCCAGGCCCCAAAGGAGAACCTGGAATGAGAGGACTTCCTGGAATGCCTGGAGACAAAGGAGAGAGGGGCTACAAAGGGGATGCTGGTCCAAAAGGAGCTGCAGGTACTATTATCATGGCTACAATTTTTTCCAGCATGATGTGCGATGATGATTGATTGGTTTTAGCTACACAGGAAAGGTGAGACACTTAAAATTTGCTCATAACTTCAGCACAGATGGCTCAAATTTCATGAAACATCACGCAGACAATGACTTTAAGAATAGCTTCTGATATTTTTAATTTCTTATTAAATACTGGTGCTTTTGCGCTACCCACTTTGCTGGGTAGAAAGAATGGCAGAAATATACAGCAGTATGTGTGTGTCAGAGGCTGTCCGTGTATGAGATAGGAGCAGTGCAGAGCTGTGCTGCTCCCTCCCTCTTGTCCGTCTCTCTTCAACAGTGCACAAAACTAGGCAATACGCTATATTTTTGCCACCCAACTGGAAAGTGCACCATATTTCATGATATTGGCGAATAAGGTGTACTAAACGGGTTTGGAAAACAATGTTGTTTCGCATTTTCAGGCTCGCAGTAAATAAGACGTGACAGAAAAGAAAAAGTCTGGCGTCAATGAATGTAACAAACTCTTTATGCCATTCGCTCCAACTTTTTGGAAAACGGAAAATAATTATTACGTGGCATTTACGGACATATTGATCAATGGTGACATATTTGTGCACTGAGACTAATTTTTAGGGCCTCGAGGAATTAGCGGGGATGATGGACCTACTGGGTTACCTGGAGTTCCTGGAGATATGGGTGCCAGAGGTTTTCCCGGTCCCAGAGGCTTTGCGGGTCTGCCAGGTCCACCTGGAATACCTGGAACTGAGGGTCTCACTGGGCCAAAAGGAAATGAAGGGCCTATAGGACCACCTGGGCCAACTGGAATTTCAGGAAACAAGGGTCCAGTTGGCCCATCTGGACCTGTGGGCCCGTTGGGACCTCCCGGGCCGCCTGGCCCCAGGGGAAAGCCTGGTCTACCTGGCTTGCCAGGTGCTGATGGTGCTGCTGGTAATCCTGGCAACCCTGGCAAAGTGGGAGAAAAAGGAACAAAAGGACCAACAGGCCACACAGTAAGCTAACTTGGCATGGTTGTATTGTTTGTAAAAGACTGTTCATGAACCAATACTAGGGTCCAATTGGCTTTCCTGGAAAAAGAGGTGTGAAAGGTGACCAAGGTGAAAGAGGCATTACTGGAGAGAAAGGAGACAAAGGAGAACAAGGAAATGAAGGAATCAAGGGCGACATGGGCGAAAAAGGTGAACGTGGAAACCCTGGTCCGCCTGGCCAACAAGGCAATGAAGGCCCTCAGGGACCAAAGGGTAGTGAAGGTCCTAGAGGAGAAGCTGGACCCGCAGGACCCTTGGGGGAAAAAGGAAAACAAGGTCCGCCTGGATTTGCTGGATATCCAGGAGGACCTGGAGAAAAAGGAGACAAAGGAACTCAAGGAAGAGATGGAACACCAGGAGCAAAGGGAGAGAGGGCAAGTTGGCCAGTTGGTAACTGTACTGAGTGATCTCAATGAGAAGAATTCATGATTTCAGGGTCGCGATGGTCTTCAAGGAACTCGTGGTCCTGTTGGCTCTAGGGTAAGCACTTCTGAACACACTTTACACTACATGCACTATACGTACATACATGGTTCAGATCAAGCAGCTGTTAAAAAATTCAGGGATTCAGAGGTAAAAGAGGAAGACAAGGTTCACAGGGATTTCCGGGGCCAAAAGGTGACACTGGTCAGCCTGGACCTCCTGGACCCATTGGCTTAACGGTAAGTGTCTCTTTCACAGTTGTACCAGAGGCAACCAGCTTTCCTCAGATTCGCTGACCAAGTTGACTTCTGTAAGGACAGCAGTCACAGAACTGATTGTACTTCTCCAAAACCCAATATCAGAGCCAGATAAAATGCACAAAAGCAACATATGGTACTGCATGTATCTTTGCCGTAAAAGCTTTAACTCAAGAAAGTACAGATCATACCGCTGGGCACAATTCGAAGACAATCATTGTAGCTTACTTAAATGAGGCAATCTTCCTAAATAACTGCAACTCAAGCCTAAGTGATACTTCTATCATACAATAACAATGTTTGACCAGATAAAAGGATTGACTTATACGCATAAGATGCTTGCAATGTGACCGGATCATAACCAAGAGCTGGAATTTTGTGACTAAAATAGTGCCAAAAGTGGGCTTAGATTCTCTGACCTTGGTAGAATTCGAAGTCACGCGATGCATGATGCATGAGATGCAATGGTAGAAGGCCAAGCCAGTGTCCAAAAGGCACCTCAAAAATCTTTGGGAGCACTCAAGGAAACTCGACAATCATACTTCTAATTCTGAAGATCTGTCTTCATTTGAATCTGAGCTGCACTATTAGTCACAAAAGTCTTCAGATCATGAGTTTGATTCCTCAGTCAACAGAGAGCATTCGTAGAGTAAGTCGGAAATGTGACCTCGTCACTTTTGAATTCTGTGTGAAGAGTAGAATTGATTCGACTGACAAGATGTACTGCAAAGACTGCTGCCAGCAACTCTAATCATGGAATTGTCACCAACTCTATTGTACCCACGCCATCTGTATTTACACCAAATGCCTCTAAAATTGGAGTGGAGTCACAAGCTCTTCACTATTGAGCTGAGCAGGTCGTGCCGCACTGCTGAGAAGCTACATTACAACTTTGCCTAGAGTGCTCACTGTCTCCGGACATTTCCGTACAGACACTCGTCCTTGAACTTCGTACTCAAATTCGTCAAAACATGCCAACCGCTTAAAACTTTCGATGCGAACAAATTGAGAATATAAACAGTGAATACCTGTGCAGTGTGCATTAGCAGTATGCTATACTTTTATTTCTCAGGGAATGGATGGACCTGAGGGTCAAAGAGGTATAAGTGGAGAGCCGGGAATGCCAGGAACTGCTGGGAAGGATGGCATCCCAGGTCCTCCAGGCGAACGGGGCCCTCCAGGAGAAAATGGTCCGCAAGGACCACCGGGACCTTCAGGAGTCATTGGACCACCTGGGCCTACTGTATGACAAAATTACTTTATTTCAGATTTGACTTTTTTCATGATTTTTGTGTTGTAATGCATGAAATGAGAAAAACTTTAAAAAAAGTAAGTGCATAGACCCATTACTTCACACTCCACATTAAGATCGTATGACACGTAGGGTGTTCAGAAATTGGCCACATTCTTCTTCTATGTGTAAATGACTCATCAGGGATGCCTTTTGGAGTGTGAGAAGGGAGGTCAAACTGTTCGTATCTCCTCATGAAAGGGGCTGTGGCTTGCTGTGACCTCTGGTGTCAGACTGAATAAGATCAACAGACGATTTCTTCAACAAAAGAGGCATCCATGAGAAAAAGTCAAATCCGAAATAAATAGTATTAGCTATGAAAATTATTCCCATTATTTTACTGTGATGAAGACATCTAATCTCGCTTGTTCCTCGTTCTGTAAGATGGCTTCACCAAGGAGAAAAAATGGGAATTTTTTTCTTGGCTAAAAGTTGTTTTTAGGTCATAGCATTAATTATGCAATAAAAATCAGGGTGAAGCAGGGCCAGTTGGTGAACCAGGATCCCCCGGCCCCGCTGGCGTACCTGGTGATTCTGGAAGACCTGGAGAATCAGGGAAAGAAGGTCCACCGGGTCCTTCTGGACCCCAAGGCAAAACTGGCATACCAGGGCAGCCTGGCCTACCAGGATTTCCTGGAGAAAGAGGTCTTCCAGGACTTCCGGTATGAAAGCCGAAACTTGAGGTGGTTTAAAGTACATTAAATGTTAAAAATAATGTAAAAAGTGACCATCATAATTATATATAATTATAATTTTATTATAATCATACTGCAAAGTTGCTTCTTTTTCCAGGGAATGCCAGGTTTAAAAGGAGAGCAAGGACCTCTAGGTCCGATAGGACCTCAAGGTGATAAAGGAGCTCAAGGAGAAGCTGGATTGGAAGGAGCTCCAGGCAGCCGAGGAAGAGAAGGACCTCCTGGTGGGCCTGGAAGGCCAGGAGCAAAAGGAGAAAGGGTATGATGTATTTGTATGATTTCTTACTGCAGCACAACAAATGTCATTTTTTATTACCAGGGCATGCCAGGTTTTCCGGGACCAACAGGAAGTGATGGTGATTGCACGTAGTCATGCTATGTAAATCGTTACGCACAATTTAAGGAATATTTTCCTGCTCTTTCCCTCTCTGGAGGGAAGTCTTCTTGAGCTATACAGGGGGGTTCTTCTAAGACGAGACACTCAGCGCAAAAAAGTTAAGGGCTAAAAAATAACTGAAATAGCGAATAATTTGGGCATTTTTTGGACTGTATTGTGGGCCA